>TARA_R110000764_G_scaffold109139_1_pt1 | contig 18948 bp, 17 predicted proteins | sample TARA_R110000764 | Tara Oceans TARA_R110000764 (sample SAMEA4398111) | marine metagenome | biome: Polar Biome; feature: [SRF] surface water layer (ENVO:00010504); material: water (ENVO:00002006), including particulate matter (ENVO:01000060) such as... | depth 5 m | reverse complement strand
CGGCTCTCATTGGAGTCGCGCCTCCACGCCTCGATCAGCCGCCTTGCTCTGCCCCACAGAGGTGGTCCACCGGTATTGTTAGTCCGGCGGTTTCCACGTAGCGGCGTTCATGCCGCTACCTCCCCACAGTAAGGCGGTATGAACGCCGCGGGCAAGATGGTTTGTGGCGCAGGCGGTCGATAGCCCAGAGAAGAGTGTGGGCGCGCGGTGTTGTAATACCGCCGCCAGGTTTCGATCAGGATCTGGGCCTCCCTGAGATCGTAGAAGATTTCACGCGCCAGCAACTCGTCCCTGAGCTTGGAGTTGAAGCTCTCGCAGTAGCCGTTTTCCCACGGCGAACCCGGTTCGATATAGAGCGTCTTCACACCGATCCGGCCAAGCCAGTTGCGCAAGGCATTGGCGATAAACTCCGGGCCGTTATCGGAACGGATATGCTCTGGCGGGCCATGATGGACGAACAACTCGCCCAGCGTGTCGAGCACGTCCCGAGAGTTGAGCTTGCGTTCGACACGGATGGCGAGGCACTCGCGGGTGAACTCATCTATCACGCACAGCATGCGGAAGACCTTTCCATCATGCGTGCGGTCCTGCACGAAGTCATAGGACCAGACATGCCCCTTGTGCGTTGGCCGTAGCCGCACGCAGGAGCCGTCATTCAGCCAGAGGCGGCTGCGCTTCGGTTGTTTCATTGGTACTTTGAGCCCTTCACGTCGCCAGATGCGATAGACCCGCTTTTCATTCACATGCCATCCATCGGCGCGGAGCAAGGCGGTGATCCTGCGATACCCATACCGACCGAACCGTTCGGCCAGATGGATGACCGCCTCGGTCAGCCTGCCTTCATCGCCGCGCGGCGTTCCTGGCTTGCGCTGGGTCGAGCGGTGCTGGCCTATCACGCGGCAGGCCCGACGCTCTGAGACACCAAGCCCTTCCACCACGTGATCGACTGCAGCACGACGACGCGAAGGGCTCAGAACTTTCCCCGCACGACTTCCTGAAGGATCTGGTTGTCCAGCGTGAGATCAGAGACTGCGCGCCGAAGCCGGGCGTTCTCCTTCTCCATTTCTTTCATCCGCTTGGCCTGGTCGACCTGCAGGCCACCGTATTCCTTGCGCCAGCGATAATAGGTCTGTTCGGTCACACCGACGGCGCGCGCCGCCGAAGCTGCAGTTTCACCGCGAGCGAGGCGAACCTCCACCTCCCGCAGCTTCGCAATGATCTCTTCAGGCTTGGCTTTCTTGCCCATGTCTCAGCTCCATATCTGAAGCCGGAACTAACTCAAATACCGGACCACTTTTCGGGATGCAGACCAGAGCGTTGGCGCGGGCATCTGATGGATCTTGCCGACGCCCTAGGCATTCAGGAATTTGATATTATCGGCAACTCATTCGGCGGTGCGCTCGCGCTCTCCATGGCGGTTCATCATCCGGACCGCGTCCGGCGCATGGTTTTGATGGGAGCAGCCGGCCTTGAATTCGAGCTGACTGAGGCGCTCGACAAAGTGTGGGGTTATGAGCCGTCGGTAGAGGCGATGCGCGAGATGCTCGATATCTTCGCCTATGACAACTCGCTCGTCTCAGACGAGCTTGCCGAAATGCGCTACCGGGCGAGCATCCAGCCCGGCTTTCAAGAGGCCTTTAGCGCCATGTTCCCGGCACCGCGCCAACAGCACATCACGGCGCTTTCAACGCCGGAAAAAGAAATTGCGAAGATCGCCTGCCCAACGCTGATCCTGCACGGGCGTGAAGACCGTGTTCTGCCGATGAGCAACAGCCTGCGGCTGTTCGATCTCATCAGGACGTCCGAAGTACACCTGTTCGGCAAATGCGGCCATTGGACCCAAATCGAGCACAAGGACCGGTTCAATCTCCTGGTCTCTGACTTCCTGGCGAGGGAGTGACGGCGGTTTTGGCTGATCTTGCGTCTCTTCCTCCGGCTAGCTGATGGAATACGGATATCGTGACTGACACTACAATCAACATCGACGTACTGATAGTAGGTACGGGCCATGCGGGGGCACAAGCTGCGTTGATGCTGCGCAAACTTGGATATGCCGGCGCGGTTGCGCTGGTGGGGGCGGAGGCAGATCCTCCCTATGAGCGTCCGCCCCTATCCAAGGCCTATCTCGCAGGCGAGGAGCCGTTCGAGCGCATGATGATGCGCCCGAAGGAAGCATGGACCGAACTGAATATCGAGCTGCTTTCCGGGCGCAAGATCGTCGCGGTTGATCCTGCGGCAAATGAAGCGCGCTGCTCGGATGGCGAAAGAATTACTTACGGCAAGTTGATCTGGGCGGCGGGCGGCGCGCCGCGGCGGCTGACGGCGCCGGGCGGCGACCTTGCCGGGGTCCATGTCGTCCGTACGCGTGCGGATGTGGATGCTATCCGCGCCGGGCTCGCCAGCGCTGGGAACATTGTCATCATCGGCGGCGGGTATATCGGTCTTGAAGCGGCGTCGGTGCTGGTCGGCATGGGTAAGTGTGTCGTCGTCCTCGAAGCCGAGGAGCGGCTGCTGGCGCGGGTGGCGGGACCGGCGCTGTCTGCTTTCTATGAGAAGGAGCATCGCGGGCGCGGCGTTGACATCCGGCTCGGCGCAAAGGTTGAAGCGATCATCCAGAAGGGCGGCCGCCCTGCGGGAGTTCGCCTTGCCGGAGGAGCCGATCTGCCGGCGGACCTCGTGATCGTTGGGATCGGTATTGCTCCGGAAGTCGAGCCGTTGATTGCGGCCGGCGCCGAAGAGGCGCTCGGCGGCGTGAAGGTCGATGAATTTTGCCGCACAAGCCTGCCGGACATCTACGCTGCCGGCGATTGCGCCGCGCACGCGAACCGCTACGCTGGCGGCGCGGTCATCCGTCTTGAATCTGTGCAGAACGCGCATGATCAGGCGGCTGTGGCCGCTGCTTCGATCGCAGGGGCTGCGAAACCCTACGACGCCGTTCCTTGGTTCTGGTCCGATCAGTACGACCTCAAACTGCAGACCGCCGGCCTTTCGAACGGCCATGATAAGGCGGTGCTACGCGGCGATCCGGACAGCCGTTCCTTCTCCGTTATTTATCTTAAGGACGGCCGTGTCATCGCCCTCGACTGCGTCAACGCCACCCGCGATTACGCGCAAGGCCGGCGTCTCGTTGCCACCGGCGGTGCGTGCGACCACGAAACCATCGCAGACCCAGGCTATCCCCTATTTAAACCGACCGCTAGAAAAGGGTAGCTAGGGCGGATGTTGTCAAGAACGACATTCACATCGAAGCCTTTGAGTTCGTCACTCCGTATCAAGAAAGTAAACGATTAGATGGTTTAAAGCTTTCTGCAAATTACACTTTTCACTTTTCGACAAATTGAAGTTGGGCGAGATTGTCCGGGAAAAAGCTGTTCCTAGGAAAATGCTCAAAACCAGCTGAGTCTTAGACTACTCTAAAAAAGACTGGCCCATGTTTTGAGATAGGATCGGCTCTGAAATGGAGTTGAACCAGGGGCAAGAGAGCCAGACCTGACGAGATCATTGCAAAGTTGCGAGAAGTTGAAGTCCGCTCAAGCCAGGTCGAGACGATTGCGCGGGCTGTGCGTGTGATCAGTGTTGACCTGCCACTGAACTTTCATCCGGACGGGATTAGAGCCTCGGCGGTTTGTACGCCTTCCGGCGCGGGGTTAGCAACGAACGATTGGCGGAGCTTTTCCACATCTCGCAGCCGATCGTTCGTTGCTGGGAACCGGGCCGCATAACTGGCCGGTGTGCTGTATCCGAGCGCCGAGTGTGGGCGCCGATGATTGTAGTCCTCGCCCCATTCCGAGATGCGTTCGCGGGCGTGGTTGAGGCCATGGAACAAGGTCTCGTTGAGATGGCGTAGTCGGGACTTTGGCTACCGCGACGCTTGGTGCTTTGCTTCCGACATTGTCAGGATTGAGAAGGAGGAAGCTATGTCTGACTTATATGCCGGATTGGATGTGTCGCTCGAGAAGACGAGCGTCTGCGTTGTAGATGCCGAAGGGCTCATCATGATGGAGAAGACGACGCCTTCGGATCCTTCATGCATCGCGGATCTGCTGGGACCGGTCACAGGCTCTTTCAAAACGGTCGGACTGGAAGCAGGTCCGCTTTCGCAATGGCTGTACTTCGGACTGAAGGATGCCAGGTTTCCGGCAATCTGTATTGAGACCCGACACGCGAAGGCTGCGATTACCGCCATGAGCATCAACAAGAACGATCGTAACGACGCGCGATCGATTGCACACCTTGTTCGATCAGGTTGGCACAAGCGGGGCCATGTGAAGTCGATTGAGAGCCAGGAGCTCAGAAGTCTGCTCGTTGCACGCGAGTTCTTCGTCAACAAGCTACGGGACCATGAGAATGAGATTCGTGGACTTCTTCGTCCCTTCGGCCTCGAGGTTGGACGGGTAGGCGCAGCTGGCTTTGAAGCCCGAGTCAGAGACCTTACTGAAGGTCGCGCCAGGCTCGAGTTGATTGTCGACACCTTGCTTCGTGGACGGGCAAGCATGATGGATGAACTTGCCATCCTGCACCGTGAACTGCTCAGGGTGACGAGGAACGATGAAGTATGCCGCCGGTTCATGACGATCCCGGGCGTTGGGCCCGTCAAAGGGTAATCATCCCTGAAAATAAGCGACTTGAAAACTGGACTTCTCCGGCGTTGACTATCGACGGAGACGACGATGAAGAAATCGAGATTCACAGACGCGCAGATCCTCGCGATCCTGAAGCAAGGCGAGAGTGGAGTGCCTGTGCCTGACCATTGCCGAGAGCACGGGATCAGCAACGCGACTTACGACAACTGGCGCAGCAAATATGGCGGGATGGATGCCTCGCTGATGTCCGAGATGAAAGCGATGGCGGAAGAAAATCGTCGCTTGAAGAAGATGTATGCGGAAATGGCGATGCAGAATGAGCATCCTGAAGGATGCTCTCGGAAAAAAGTAACCCGGCCATCTCAATGACGCGAGATGGCCAGGGAGGCTGTTCGGAAGAAGGGCGTTCCCGTGGCGCTGGCATGCCGTACCTTCGGTATCAGCGAGACCTGCTACCGGTATGAGGCGAAGCTGTCTGACGAGAACGCAGAGATCGCCGACTGGCTGGTCAGGCTGGCGGGCTCAGATGCGACACGGCGCTGGGGCTTTGGCCTGTGCTACCTGTTCCTGCGCAATGTGAAGGGGTTTGCCTGGAACCATAAACGCGTCCGCCTCATCTATTGCGAACTGGAGCTGAACCTGCGGATCAAGCCGAAGAAGCGGCTGGTCCGGGACGTGCCGGAGCCCTTGGCGGTTCCGGAGCGGCCGAACGAAATGTGGTCGATGGACTTTATGGCCGACCAGCTCGGCGACGGCCGCTCCTTCCGGACGCTGAATGTCCTTGATGACTTCAACCGTGAAGGTCTCGGCATCGAAGTCGACTTCTCCCTTCCGGCTGCCCGGGTTGTTCGCACGCTTGACCAGATCATCGAATGGCGCGGAAAGCCAATGGGCATACGCGTCGACAATGGGCCGGAAAATATCAGTGGCAAGCTGCAGACCTAGGCGCAGAAGCGCGGTATCGGCATCTTCTACATCCAGCCCGGCAAGCCCCAGCAGAATGCCTACATCGAGCGCTACAACCGGACGGTTCGTCAGGAGTGGCTCGGACAGTTCATCTTCAACACCATCGAGGAGGTAAAGGGGCACGCCACACGGTGGCTATGGACATACAACAACCAGCGCCCGAACATGGGCATTGGCGGAATTACTCCCGCCATGAAACTGAAACTTGCCGTGTGAAGTCCAGGAACCAGGCCGCTTAAAAATGGGATGATTACCGCGCGGCCGCGTGCGCAGCTCCGTCTCAGGTGGCCGGCGCGAGCGATACCGGGGACCATCGTCCGATCCGCCCCGACAATCTGGCAGGCCCGCCGCTCTGACAAATCCATGACGGTCTGCAGATGCGCGACCGCCGCGCGCTCGGCAGCGGACTCTACCACTTTTTTGACAAAAGCTCGCGCAGCGCCGCGACATCGAGCATCGACTCCGCAAGCAGCCTCTTCAGCTTCGCGTTCTCGTCTTCCAATGCCTTTAGGCGCCGAGCTTCGGAAACATCCATGCCGCCATAGCGGGCCTTCCAGTTGTAAAGGGTCGCCTCCGATACACCGTGCTTGCGGGAAAGGTCAGCCGCCTTCGCGCCAGCTTCCATCTCCTTCAACACCGCTATGATCTGTTCTTCACTGAAACTGGATCGCTTCATCTGTCCGTCCTTCCTGAGGGCCGGACTCTAACTCCATCTGGAGGAAAATCTTAGTGGCAGGTCACCGTATCTGGAAACTACGGGACGAGGCTTTGCGCCCGAAACCTGCCAGATGTTCAGAATGCAGGACATTGTCTGTCATCACACGGCGGACGGTAATGCCGAGGCGAGTGTAGTAAGCCACGCAGGCCTTCAGGTGTTCGACGGCACTGGGGGCTTTTTCGTCAGGATGGATCTGGTTGAAGGCGACGCGGGAGGTGTCGTCCACGGCGACATGGACATATTCCCAGCCGACACCGCGATGGAGAGACTTGCTCTTCCGGCTTCCGGTGATGCGATGCCCGGGGCGCCCGAAGCGGCCGAGTTTCTTGATGTCGATGTGGATCATGTCGCCGGGATTTGGGTGCTCGTAGCGGCGGGACGGTTCAGGCGGATCAAGATCCCTGGCCCGGCTGAGCTTTGCGGCGCGGAGGATGCGACTGACTGTGGCTGGCGAGACCTTGCATCGGTGGGCGATCTCGTGTCCCGGCAAGCGTTGACGACGCAACTCGAGGATCCTCTCCACGATCGTATCGGGCGTGGGGCGATATAGCCGGTGTGGACGTGAGGAACGCTCCCGGAGACCTTCGGGCCCCTCCGCCAGGAAGCGGTCCACCCATTTGCTGACCGTCTTGCAACAGACGCCGAAGGCTTTGGCGACGGTGCGCCGGCTGTGCCTTCCTCAATCACACGCCGGACGATCTCGGCTCCACTATGAGGCGTGGTGCGGGCATTCTCATGGATGTCCATTCGGTGTCCTTTCCGGGAGTTGACGTCTCGCAACCTCAATGTCACCGGTCAGGCCCGAATGGACAACCTATTGAAAATTCAAATCCAGGCGCAAAGAACGAGGTGTGGAATCTGTCCAATACTCTGGATGCGGCTTCGAAGCAGCAAAGGTGACCGAACTCATCCCTAAATCAGACCTGATTGCGGATTATTGAGTGTCAACTGGAATCCGCGGAGAAATCGCTCTTGCAAGGGCGCTCTGACGATTGGGAAGGTTTACGATCTCGGCTGCGATAAGACGTTCGCCGCATTTCAGATGCGTTTCCAAAGTTGGTGGATGCTGAGAGGCTTCGCTGCGAACCAGATCGTAACCGGACGATATTCCGACCGCCTGAACCTTCATGTCTTTGAGATCGGACCAGAACCGTGGGGGAACTGGGGTGGGACGTTCTTTGTTGCAAATGGCCGCTGCCGCAATCTGGGCCTGCGTGGTTGCATTGTGAATGGTTTCGATACGCAGTTTTCCGGATGCGAATTCGTTTTCACCGCGGGCACAATCTCCGATTGCAAATATTTCGGAGTCAGATGTCCGCATGTCCTGATCGACGCAGATACCATTGTCACATTCCAGGCCCGCGGCTTCGGCAAGCGCCATATTGGGTGTTGCACCAATCCCCGCCAACACGAGATCGGTCTTTATTTGGGATCCATCGCCAAGATTGATCGAGGAAACGCGGCGATCAGCGGCGCCGAACCTCTCAATCTTCTGATTGAAGAGAAACTGAACACCGGCATCTTTCAGCTTCTGAGTAACAAAATTGGTTGTTGCGGGTGAGGCAACGCGGGCCATGGCGCGAGCGGCGGCCTCGACAACAGTGACGGTTCTCCCAAGATTGACCACGGCAGAGGCCACTTCGAGCCCGATAACACCGGCGCCAATGATTGCAACGTCGCGACAGCCAGGATCGCTCAAGGCTTGGCGAAGCCTTGCCGAATCGCCCAGGTCTCTCAGATAGTGGATCCCTTTCAGGTTCGCGCCCTTCGCATTAAGACGACGCGGCGATGCCCCTGTGGCAAGGATCAAGGTATTGAATTTCATCGTCTTCCCGTCCGCAAAGTGGATTCTACGCTTATTCCTATCAATCTTGACGACCTTGCGCGCCCGCATCAGGTCGATGCGATTGTCTTCGTAGAATGAAAGAGGACGTATCAGAGTTGGCTGCGGTCTATCCGGTCCCTGCAGCCACGCCTTTGACAGAGGCGGGCGCTGATAAGGCAGCGACACCTCATCGCCAATAAGTTTTATCGCACCTTCGTAGCCATTCATGCGCAAGGTTACGGCAGCATTTGTTCCGGCCACTCCATTGCCGATAATCACAGTTGTGTTCATGTTTCTTTCCTCCCCGGGTTTACCGATTGTTTAGATGAGGCTAAGCGAGCGCGCAGCCATTACTGCCTCGGTGCGATTGGCGACGTTTAGACCACGCAAAATTTTTCTGAAATGCCACTTCACGGTGTCTTCCGTGACATGCATGCGCACTGCAATTTCCTTGTTGCTCAGCCCAAGTGCGGCATGTTGCAGGACGATTACCTGCTTCTGACTTAAGGGGGCCGATCTATATGCAAAGGGGCGTTCAGTAATCTGCACATCATGCGCAGGTACTTTGGTCCTGGCGACCTGAGTTGTCCGTTGATCCAAGAACGCTTTCGCCGCTGGACTGATGACACGCAGAAAATGCCGCCTGCTTATCAAGGACCTGAAAGCGCCCAGTTGTTGTGCCTTCAGATCGGCATCGGCGATTCTTTTCAGCGCCTGCTTTTTTTCGCCCATCAGATAAATCGCAGTCGCAAGCGTATATTGCGCCCTGATTTCTCCGCGTTGGTCTCTGACGGCGGAAAAGTTGGAAAGGGCTTTTCGAGCGTGCATCTCGGCCAGGCCCAGTTTGCCGTCTCGCAGAAATCTTGAGGCTTCTAGCAAGGCGATTTCCGCCTGGATGGCGCGATTCTGGTTTGGCAGAAACACCAGGTCTTCGACGGACGGAAGCGGCTCGGTCGCGAGCGGAGTGCTGGTTCGGGTTCCCATAGCAAAGACTTCGGAGCCCAATCGCACCAGAATGCCCAGCCGCTTCAGACCGTGATCCTTTGCCAGCAGGCGGCAACGTTCAAGCAACAAGAACGCCTGCAATGTGTCACCCTGGCGAATATAGATCTCGGCCGCGCTTCGGACGGTGTTCCACACCACATCCGTCACCCCGAATTTCAGCGCAAAATCCAGAGCCTCTTGCACAAGACACTCATCGGGAGTGATAGACTCTTCTTCTGTTTGGACCTGAAGCTCGAAGGCCGCGAGCATTCCTTTGGTAAAGGGTGTGCACTCATGGGCGACGTTTTCGTTCTTCTGTGCCCGACGAATCTCGCTGCGTGCGCCATAGATGTCGCCATTGAGCAGCTTAGCCAGAATCCCAGCAGCAGCAAGCCAGCCAAACGCATAACGGTGACGGACCGCGCCGCTCACGACCGTGGCGGAGGCTATTTGATCTGAAAGGGCAGCAAACTGCCTGCCGGAAGCGGCGATGAATGCTCTGCACGTCTGTGCTGCGGCATGGCCGACAGGATTGGCCGACCCATAGGTATCAATCCAGACCGCGCATCTTTCATCGCTTTCTTTCAATTCATCGTGGGTGGCAAGACCGATGGCATGCACTAGTTTCCCCCAGCCATTCGAATCTTCCTCCTCCGAAGGTGCGGAAACCCTCTGGTTGTTCAGCCTGGAAAGCACATCCTGTGCTTCCTGTGCGCGTTGACTGAAGTACAGCACCCAAGCATATCCGATAGCCAAGGATGGCATCTGAAGCAGTTTGGCTCTGGGAATGCCCGTGAACCAGATCGTCAAGGCCTCAATCTCTCCTTGTCTCAGGGCTAGATCGAAGAGAGCTTGATCAGTTAGCCGTTTGGCCCAGCTGTGATCGTGTGCGCGAAGAGCAACATCCACGACCAAACGGTACTCTTTTTTTCGCCAATGCCAGAATGCGATACGTTTTAGGAAATACGACCGACGCGATCCATTTGCTTCGATGAAACGAATGCGCAGGTACTCTTTCAGGGCCCGGTTCATTTCATAGCATTTTGGTTTTTCAACGCTGGATATCAAAAGCCCGTGGCGCGATGCTAGTTCTGCCAATTTGCAACTGGAATCGTTAATCTTGAACACATAATCGCTGCAGTCTGCCGTGATTTCCTCCAGCCAACTGGCGTTAATCAGGTGATCAAGGAGCGGCCGCGTAATCTGTGCCAGTACGTCGGTTTCGAAGTATGCCTGAACCTCTGAAAGGTCAGCGATCGCGTCGCCTGATGCTTTCGATTTGCCAGCCAGTGCGCATAGAAGCGGCCAACCATCCGTCTTGTTGTATATCTTCGTCGCCCGGTCGGCTTCCAACGGTAGAATTGAACATGTCTCGTCAAGAGTGAAGCTTAACTCTCTTGGGCCGATCGTCACCACATGCGAAACTACCGACAGGGTGACCAACGTGCCCGGTTGGTGCCCGCTTACTACCAGTCGAACGGCTTCTGGCGTTTCCAGGGTGATCGTTTTCAGAAATCTCTGTGTGGCGGCAGAGTCAGAAACGCCGTCCAAGCAAATCATGACGGGTCTTTTCCAATCGAAAAGAAGGCGCAGTGCGATGGTCTCTGGGCCGCGATCACCGGACGTGACGGGAAGGTCCGGTGGCGAAAGCATTGCGACAATCGCGGTTGCTATAAGGTCCGCTTCAGAGACGCTCTCTGGCCAGAACGACGACAGGTCCAGATAGATACAATCGTCTCCTCGGTCGGCAGCCGATTGGGCGCACAAGGCGATCTGCACTGATTTGCCGAAGCCGCGAGGTGCCTGATAAAGGAGGCATTTCGCGCCGGGGTGTCCCGCAATATCCAGTCTGTCACGTCTCAGGCAGCCCTGAGTCAATTTCTTTTGACGGACATTCATGCGTTCCAGAAAATCGTAGATGTCGTTCGGGATTGCGCTGGAGGTCTTAATCATCCCTCCCTCCCTGAAAGTGATGTATCGTAGGCGTGCCGACATCTTACCTAGCGCACAAAAAACTCAAAACTACACGAACGTGTAGTTGTGGAGTGACTTGATTGAGAGGCAGCTTAGGTCCGAGCGGCAAGAAGCAGCAAGTGGGAAACGGAGAAGCTCTTCTGTCCAATATAGAAACTACAGAAACTTACAACAGCCTTTTCGTAGGGAGGGTAGACTGATGAGCGATCTAAGCCAAGCGTCCACGGCGCAAGTTGGCGCCGATGAAGTATACGTTGATAAGAAACGGTATTTTTGGATTTTGTCCGTATTCTGGCCGGCAACGCCGCTAATCGGACTGTATCTGGTTTCGGTGACCGGCTGGAGCATCTGGTACGGGACGGTGCTGATTTTATGGTATCTGGCGGTGCCGATGCTGGACGCTATGTTTGGCGAGGATTTTTCCAATCCCCCCGAATCGGCCGTACCTGATCTTGAAAGAGACCGATATTATCGCGTGCTTACTTATCTGACGGTGCCCATGCATTATGCGGCTTTGATCGGGTCTTGCTGGTGGGTCGCAACCCATTCTCTGAATGCGCTCGAATTCGTCGCGCTGGCACTGTCGCTGGGGGTCGTCAACGGTTTGGCGCTGAACACCGGCCATGAACTGGGTCACAAGAAGGAAGCTTTTGATCGCTGGATGGCAAAACTGGTGCTGGCAGTGGTGGGCTATGGCCACTTCTTCATCGAACATAACAAAGGGCACCACCGTGACGTGGCCACCCCGAAAGACCCGGCAACCTCGCGTATGGGTGAAAACATCTATTCTTTCGCAACCCGCGAAATCCCCGGGGCTTTCAAACGCGCTTGGGAACTCGAAGAGGTTCGCCTTGAGCGGAGTGGTAAGAGTGTCTGGAGCCTGGACAACGAGATCCTTCAGCCGCTGATCATTACCGTCGTTCTTTATGCCGGGCTGCTGGCATTCTTCGGGCCCATCATGCTTGTGTTCCTGCCCATTCAAATGGCGTACGGATGGTGGCAGCTGACCTCGGCCAACTATATCGAGCATTATGGCTTGCTGCGCGAAAAACTGCCCAACGGCAAGTACGAGCATCAGAAGCCGCACCATTCGTGGAACTCGAACCATATCATGTCCAACCTGATCCTGTTCCACCTGCAGCGGCACTCGGACCATCACGCGCACCCGACGCGGTCCTATCAATCGCTGCGGGACTTCAAGGACCTGCCGGCGCTTCCTTCAGGCTATCCCGGGATGTTCTTTGCTGCACTTGTGCCGTCTTGGTTCCGATCGATCATGGATCATCGGGTCCTGGACTGGGCCAAAGGTGACCTGAGCAAGATCCAGATCGAGCCCGGCATGCGCGAACACTATGACCGAAAATTCGGGTCGGTCGCACCTGCACAACCTGCCGCCATGCCCGCCGAATAAAACCCAGGCATGGCATCTCAGACAAAGGCGTTGGCCCCCATGGGGCCAACACTGACCTGACAAACAGCCCCTTGCTTTAACCCAAAGATGGGGCCGCAGACACAACCGACAGAAAATCTGGAGAGACGCATGTGCTTGCCTGTCAACGCACGTGTGTAAGGGAGGAATGAACAATGGCCAAATATCAATGCCCGGATTGCGGATATACCTACGATGAAATCCTGGGGCACCCGCATGAAGGTTTCCCGCCGGGAACGCCGTGGTCGCAAGTACCCGAAGACTTTGCGTGCCCCGATTGCGCGGTCCGCGACAAAGAGGACTTTGTGCTGATCGGCGAAGCCGCAGCGCCTACACCAACCCCGGCACCCGAACCCGTAGCGGTTGCCCCTCCTGCCGCCGCACCGCAGCCGCCTCAGCCTGCGCCGGTGGCGCAAGCGGCCCCTGCCGCCGGAACCGCCTACCGGAAATGGCTTTGTATCACATGCGGTCATATCTACGACGAAGCCCTTGGTGACGAACACGAAGGTTTTCCGCCGGGAACGCTGTTCAGCCAAATCCCCGATGATTGGTGCTGCCCGGACTGTGGCGCCACGAAAGAGGACTATGTCCTCTACGAAGAAAAATAAGAGCGCGAACATGAATCAGGTTGCCTCATTTCCCGCCAAAACAGCCGGTGCCGATGACATCCGAGCGGCGTTTGACACCCAGATTCGGGCACAACTTGCCCGGCGGGCGGTCTTTGACCGCAAGGCACGTATCGCACAGCTGGACCGCCTGGCAGAGGCCGTCAAACGGAACGAGGACAAAATCATCGCGGCTTGCGCGGCTGATTTTCGCAAACCCGCCGAAGAAGTGAAACTGACCGAGATATTTCCTGTGCTTCAGGAAATCCGGCACACCAAACACCATCTGAAGTCGTGGATGCGCCCCAAACGGGCGCGCGCCACTTTGGGGGTGTTTGGCACCAAGGCACGGGTTCGCCCCGAGGCCAAGGGTGTATGCCTGATCATCGCGCCCTGGAATTATCCGGTGAATCTTTCGCTCGGGCCGCTGGTTTCGGCAATCGCGGCGGGCAACAGTGCCATCATCAAGCCGTCCGAAATGACGCCGAATGCGGCTCAGGTCATCACCGACATCGTGGAAGAGGCGTTCACACCGGACCTGGTCAAAGTCATCGAAGGCGATGCCGCGGTTTCCCAAGAGCTTCTGTCGCTGCCCTTCGACCATATTTTCTTCACGGGCAGTCCGACAATCGGCAAGGTCGTGATGGAGGCGGCTGCAAAGAACCTCACCTCTGTAACTCTGGAACTTGGTGGCAAGTCGCCCACTATCGTCGGGCCCAACGCCGATATCAAGAAGTCCGCGCGCAACATCGTCTGGGGTAAGTTCTCAAACAACGGTCAGACCTGTATCGCCCCCGATCATGTGTATGTGCACCGCGATGTGTCGGCCGCGTTCAAGGCCGCGCTTCAGGCCGAGATCGGTCGGGTCTATGGGAAAACGCCCGAGGCACAAAAAGCAACGCCCGACTATTGCCGGATCGTGAACGATAGGCATTTTGACCGGGTGCGCAACCTGATCGAGGATGCCCGTGCCAAAGGCGCAAGTATCCTTCAGGGGGGTCAGACTGATGCGGGCCAGAACTTCGTTGCCCCGACGCTGATTTCCGAGGTTTCGGATGATATGGAAATCACTCAGGAAGAGCTGTTCGGGCCAATTTTGCCGATCATCGAATATGTTGATCTGGATAAAGTGATCGACAAGATCAACGCAAATCCCAAACCGCTTGCCCTGTATATCTTCGACAATAGCAAGAGTTTCGCTGATCAAATCATCACGCGCACCTCTTCGGGCGCCGTGGGCGTAAACCTTACAGTGGTGCATTTCCTGCACCCGAACCTGCCATTCGGCGGCGTCAACAACTCCGGCATCGGGGCGGCCCATGGCGAATACGGCTTCAAGGCCTTTTCGCATGAAAAAGCCGTTCTGGAGGAAAATCACTCCATCACTCACATGCTTTTCCCGCCTTACACGGGCTTTGTACGCCGCCTCATAAACATCGTGGTCCGGGTGCTTGGATAACAGCCGCCCGGAACCAATAGGGAGAGAAGAAATGTACGACTATATCATCGTCGGCGCCGGATCCGCCGGTTGCGTTCTGGCCAACCGGTTGTCTGCAAACCCGGCAAAACGCGTCGCGCTTATCGAAGCGGGCCCAAAGGACAAGAACCCCCTGATTCACATGCCAGTGGGGATCGCCTTGTTGGCCAATAGCAAAAAGCTGAACTGGGCATTCGATACCGAACCACAAGAACATTTGAATGGCCGTAGACTGTTCTGGCCTCGTGGCAAAACACTGGGCGGGTCGTCGTCCATCAACGCCATGGTCTATATCCGCGGGCACAAGGCCGATTACGACTACTGGGCGTCCGAGGCAGGCACGGATGTCTGGGGCTGGGACCGCATGACAGACCTGTTCAAGCGGATCGAAGACAACCATCGGTTCGGAGCAACCGATAGTCATGGTAAGGGCGGCGAGCTTTCCGTGAGCGAGCTGAAAACCGTGAACCCTTTGAGCCGCGATTTCGTACAGGCTGGGCGCGAACTGCAGATCCCCCACAACGGCGATTTCAACAGCGCCGAACAAGAGGGCCTGGGCATGTATCAGGTCACGCAAAAGGACGGACGGCGTTGGAGCTCGGCGCAAGCCTTTCTCCGTGGGGCTGAGTCCCGTTCCAATCTTGAAGTCATCACCGAAGCCCGGGTGACCCGCGTCGTCATGGAAGAAAAGTCCGCAACGGGTGTCACCTTGCGGCAGGGCGGCGAATATCGCCAACTGCGTCTCAATGCCGGCGGCGAGGTGATCCTGTCTGGCGGGGCCGTGAATTCGCCTCAACTTCTCCTTCTGTCCGGTATCGGGGATGCCCAAGAAATTAAACGGCATGGTCTAGCCGTCGTTCACGACCTTCCCGAGGTTGGCAAGAACATGGCCGACCACCTCGATGTAACGATTATGCATGCTGCTAGCTCACGGCGCCCGATCGGTGTCGCGCCCAGCTTTCTGCCGCGTGGCATTGGTGGTTTGCTTTCCTACATCTTCAGACGTAAAGGGTTTCTCACGTCAAATGTTGCGGAAAGCGGTGGGTTCATTAAGTCGTCCCCTGACCGCGATAGGCCGAATGTTCAGTTTCACTTCCTGCCCACATATCTGAAAGATCATGGCCGCAAGATCGCTTTTGGTTATGGCTATACGCTTCACATCTGCGATCTTTTGCCCAAGAGCCGCGGCTATATTGGCCTCAAAAGCCCGGATCCTATGGACGATCCTCTGATTCAGCCGAATTATCTTAGCGATCCGGAAGATATGGGAACGATGATTGCAGCCTTCAAAGCTGGGCGCAGGATACTCGAAGCGCCGGCAATGTCTGCGCACAGCAAATACGAAGTGCACCCCGGTAAATCCGTACAGACCGACGATGAGATCGCGGCATTCATTCGGGAAAGCGCAGAAACAATCTATCATCCGGTTGGTACATGCCGAATGGGTGCGGACAAGGATTCTGTGGTCGACCCCGAGCTTAAGGTTCGCGGTGTATCTGGGCTGCGAGTGGTGGACGCATCCATCATGCCAAGCCTTGTCGCTGGAAACACCAACGCCCCGACCATGGTCATCGCTGAGAATGCGGCCGAGATCATTCTGGGGCAGGTGCGTATTTTTGACAGGAGTCGTTCAGTTGCCTGAACTTTATGATGAAAAGCGAAAAACAGTCCGGTGTCAGGGGGCGATGGGGTTTATTGTAAGAAGCTTCCAGCAGTTTCAGAACGGCACGATTCCAACCCAAATTTCAAGTTCTGAAGAGGAAGCCAAATGCGCGGACAGATGATGGCTATGCCACTGACCATTCATTCACTGATCGACCACGGAGCTCGCTACCACGGCGACACCGAGATTGTGTCGGTGGAAACAGATGGCACAAAGACTAAGACGAACTGGAAAGGTATTTCTGACAGATCCCGGCAGCTCGGCTCGGCGCTGACAAAGATGGGGCTCTTCAAAGGGGATCGCGTGGCGACGATCGCGTGGAACAATGCGCGGCATCTGGAATGCTACTTTGGCATTTCCTGTGGTGGAATGGTATGTCACACGATCAATCCGCGCCTTTTCCCGGAACAGCTTGTCTATATCATCAACCACGCGAAAGATCGGGTCATCTTTTTTGACAAGACGTTCCTGCCGATCATTGAGGGGATCAAGGAGAAGCTGACGACTGTCGATACCTTCGTTCTTATGTCCGTGCGTGATGAAAAAGCAGCAAGAAAAATCCCCGGACTTGTGTTCTACGAGGACTTCCTGGCCTCGGGCGACGAAAACGCCGATTGGGTGGATGTCGATGAGAATGACGCATCCAGCCTTTGCTATACTTCCGGGACTACAGGAAACCCCAAGGGCGTTCTGTATTCGCACCGCTCTACGGTGTTACATTCGTTGGGCGCGGCCCTTCCCGATACGCTGAACATTTCAGCACGCGAAGTGATGATGCCCGTGGTTCCGATGTTCCACGTCAATGCCTGGGGCATCCCATATGCTGCTGCGATGGTCGGCGCAAAGCTGGTCCTGCCTGGTCCGGGACTTGATGGTGACAGCCTTACACGGCTCATCGACGACGAAGGCGTGACGGTCGCGCTTGGTGTTCCTACAATCTGGCAGGGGCTTCTCGCATCGCTCGACAAACTCGGCTCCAAAGCCGAAACCCTCACACGGACAGTGGTCGGTGGGTCGGCTTGTCCCCCGTCGATGATCGCCGAATTCCGCGACAAATATGGCACCGAAGTCGTGCACGCCTGGGGCATGACCGAAACCTCGCCTCTCGGGACCGCGAATGCCTTGCTGGAACGCCATGCAGGCATGACCGAGGAAGAGCAGGCGAAAGTGCGAGAAAGCCAGGGCCGCCCGCCCTATGGCGTGGAACTCAAGATCGTTGACGATGAAGGCAGCACACTTCCCGAGGATGGGGCGGCGCAAGGCAATCTTCGCATTCGCGGCCATTGGGTCGTAGACAGCTACTTTTGTGCGGAGCCGGGCACGACTTTGGCATCCGATGGATGGTTTGAAACCGGCGATGTGGCCTCGATTGATGCCGATGGGTTCATGACGATCCGGGATCGCTCCAAGGACATCATAAAATCTGGCGGCGAATGGATTTCCACCGTCGAACTTGAGGGCATCGCGGTCGGTCATCCCGGTATCGTGGATGCCGCCGCAATCGCGGCAAAACATGAAAAATGGGACGAACGGCCGGTCCTTGTCGCGGTCAAGGCACCAGGAGCAAAAGTGTCAGAGAAGGATTTGATTGCCTTCTTTTCTGACAAAGTCGCCAAATGGCAGATCCCGGATACGGTCGTTTTTGTGGATGAGCTTCCACGAAACGCAACCGGTAAGGTGCTGAAGAACAAGCTGCGGGAAGCCTATGGGGACGTGCTTCTGGCGTAGCCTGAAATCAGGCAAGCGGGTTTGCGGATCGCATGTTCCGCCTGTTTGCGACCGCGCATAGGGCGCGAAAAAACGACCAAAAGGGAGGAATAAATGAAACAATCTAATGTAAAATCCAAGGGGCCTTTTGCCTCGAAGTTTGTGTTAATCACGATGATCGGTGGCTTTTCGTCGTTCAGCGTCGCAAATGCGGAACCGCTTTACTCCAAGGGCGACTGGCTTTTTGGCCTGAATGCGGCGAAAGTATTCACGAACGAAACGTTGGATTCAATCAGCGCGGGCGGTGCGCCAATACCCGGGGCTGGTGTCAATATCACCGATGACACCACGCTGAGTTTCGACGTTTCCTATTTTTTGAATTCATCTGTAGCGTTGAACTTCTTTGGTGGTTTGCCTGCCAGCGCTAATCTTGCAGGGAGCGGCAGTTTGGCAGGACTGCCTGTTGGAGAGACGGAATATGGCCCTGCTGTTTTGTCGCTTCAATATCACTTTTCGACTAATTCATCCGTTAGCCCTTATGTTGGTGCCGGTATCGCTCGAATCTTGTTTCTGGAAGAACAAGGGGATGCACTCGCGGACTTCGACTTGAAAGACGCCTGGGCGCCCGCTGTCCAAGTTGGAATGCGCTATCAAATGAGCGATAATTGGTTTGCTAATGCCGATATACGTTACACGCCATTCGAAACAGATATCTCTGGGACACTCGGCGGGGCGCCGGTCAGAGGCAAGATTTCGGTGGACCCAACAATTCTCAACATCGGTATTGCCTACCGGTTTTAAGCTATTATTGCTAGAAGAGCTGGCAAGGAAAGTGAGTAACAAAACCTCGAAAAGCAAGCTCTTGGAGATGTGAGGAAACGGGCCCGACCTCAGAACGAAGCGGACACGGATTGCGTGACTGACCTGAGCCCCACGCGTCCCTCACTCATTTCGAGAGTCTAGCCCTTTCTGAACCGCTCCCAAAATTGCCCTTATTCGGGGCTGGAGTTTTTGGCG
>TARA_R110000764_G_scaffold11065_4_pt1 | contig 18949 bp, 3 predicted proteins | sample TARA_R110000764 | Tara Oceans TARA_R110000764 (sample SAMEA4398111) | marine metagenome | biome: Polar Biome; feature: [SRF] surface water layer (ENVO:00010504); material: water (ENVO:00002006), including particulate matter (ENVO:01000060) such as... | depth 5 m | reverse complement strand
CATGGGCTGGGGCGGTAATTGGAAGTCTGCTACAGATGCAATGCACTTTTCTGCAGCAAAAGGTGAAGGCGGTGCATTTGCTTGGGAAAGAAATGGCCAAGTACCCGGCGGTGTTGGCCCGGCTCGAGGACCAACAAGTACGTCGAAAGACCTTAAACAAAAAACATCAGCAGGACCAGATGACGGAACTAGAGTGAGCGGAATACAGTCTATGACAGCGAAGACTTTTTCTAGCTACGAAGCTGAGTTCCAAAGCAGCCAACTTGGCGAATCAAGCATACGTCCATATTTTCCAACTGATCCGACTGATAATTTATACGACTTTCAACAAGGTAATAAGATAAAAGCTATTTCTGCATTTTATACAGCTCAAGGTAAAGAAACAAGTCAACCCGTTACACAAACAGCGTCCGGGGTTACCTATAACGAGTTTGGAGATGTAGTAAATACAGCATCAGCACGAGACGTAATGACAGAACCAGAAACTCAACAATTCAATCCTGGCACAACAGCAATTTAATGGAAAATTACATTGGCACAAAGTAAAAGAACTAATTTAAAAAAACTTACAAACATCGGACCAGGTCCGTTTGAAGCTATTGTGGTCAGCAACTTAGATACTACTTATATGGGAACATTAAAAGTTGATATCTTGAAAAATAACGCCTCGGGTAGTTTGCCTGAAAAATTAGGCACTTCAATTGAAGTTAGATATCTATCACCATTTTATGGAGTTACTAATCCTGCACACACAACAAACAATGACGGTTATGCCGCAACACAAAAAAGTTATGGTATGTGGTTTGTTCCTCCTGATGTAGGTGCTAGAGTTTTAGTAACCTTTGCAGAAGGTGATATTGCTAACGGCTTTTGGATTGGGTGTGTGCAAGATAAGTTTATGAACTTTATGGTTCCAGACGGTCGTGCATCTACAACACTTACAACTCCGCAAACCCCTGACAATGTACAAGGGCTTAAAATACCAGTAGGTGAATATAACAAGAAAACTGAAAAAGGTAATGGCAGAGATCCAACAAGATACAACAAACCGTATAATAAAGATTTTACACAATCACTAGAAATACAGGGATTAATTAGAGACGAAAATAGAGGAACAACTTCGTCAAGTGCAAGACGAGAAGTTCCAAGTTCAGTTTTTGGTATAAGCACACCCGGACCAATAGACAAGCGTCAAGGCGCACCTAAAGGGCTTGTAGGCGAAGCAGGCCTTAAACACTCAAAATTTGTTAACAGGCTAGGAGGTTCTAGTTTTGTTATGGATGACGGCGATGACACGTTATTAAGAGTAACACACCCGTCAGCAGGCCCCCCAACATACGCTAATGTCGAAGCCGGGCAACTTTTTGGACAAAGTACAATACCTCACAATGAAGTAATGAGATTTAGAACTAGAACTGGCCACCAAATATTAATGCATAATAGTGAAGACTTTATCTATATTGCTAATAGTAGAGGCACAGCTTGGGTAGAATTAACCAGTGACGGGAAAATAGATGTATACGGGTTAGACAGTATATCTATACACAGTGATGCAGATATTAACCTCACAGCTGATAGAGATGTAAACATTGAAGGCGGCAGAAATGTTAACATGCGAGCCAGTGGTAGATATGATAACTTTGCTACAGGTGGCGAAGTAAAAATAGAAAGTCAAAGCAATACAACTTTAAGAGCTGAAACTAATATGTTTGTAGATGTTGCTCAAGATCAAGATATTAAAATTGGGGGAATACAAAAGACATTAGTTACAGGTGATATACATCATCATACAAATGCAAATTTATACATATTAGCAGATGTAGAAGGCCATATAAAAGCTGGAACAAACATGCTTATTAATTCTACAGAAACTCTTAATTTAGTAGGCGAAGCATCTTACTTAACATCAACAGCCGGTGCCATTAATATTAATGCAACAGGCGGCAACGTTGAAGTTGATGGCGGCACTGATGTTAATTTAAACAGTACTACATCAAGTGCAGGCACAGCTGCTACTGATGCAACTGACGCAACTGATGCAATACCGTTACCTAAATGGACAGTTCCTAAAACAAGTCCAGGAACACTAGTTCCTTCAGATGTGTCTACTTTTGTAAAAAGAATGCCAAGCCACGAACCATATGCACATCATGAAAATTTAGATCCTGTAATGGTTAAAAGTGAAAGAACATCTATTGATAATACTGTTGCATTGCCCAATGCTCCATTACTTAGTAGTGCGGATACTTTTAGAAAGAGTTTTTCAGGCGGAACAACATCAGCAGGCACAGGCGCAGGCGCAGAGCCAGGTACAAGTGGAGTTAATCCATTAGCCGCAGGTCAAACAGGCGCACGGGATGATAAAGCACTAGCACAAAAATTCTCTAGTGTCGGTGCTGACGGGAATATTTTAGATGTTATTGGATTTGCTGAAGGCGCAGGGTATAATACTCCATACAGCAGAAGTAAAATAACACCAGTGCAACTATACGGAAAACAACTTTCAGAACTAACATTAGATGAAGTATTTACGTGGCAAGCAGCTTCAGTAAATGCAGGTTCAGCAAGTAGCGCCGCAGGCAAATATCAAATAATTAATAAAACTCTTAAAGGTCTTGTTGACGGTGCCGGAGTTGTAAGTAGAGAAGATAAATTTAGTCCTGCTAACCAAGACAAATTGTGTCGTAAGTTACTACAACAGAGAGGCGTTGATGGATTTATGGCTGGCTCCAAATCAGAAGCGGCGTTTTGCCTAGCAATGGCACAAGAGTGGGCTAGTTTGCCTGTGATTCAAAGAACACAGGGACAGGAACGAAAAGTTAATCCTGGTGAAAGTTATTACGCTGGCGATGGCCTAAACAAGTCAAGAATAGCACCAATACAATTAATTGCAGCTGTCCGAGAAGTTAAGAAATCCGGATATGCATAGAGGGTAAATATTACTATGAGTACATTAGAAAAAAACATATACAAGCGAGTAAAGGTAACCAACTCCAAACAGCCTAAAAAGCCAGCATCAAGCACTGCTTATAGGTCTATTAGTACAGTTAATCCTGCAAATGAAGGGTTTAGATTATACGATCTTGCTGTTATTAAGCAGGACATAATAAATCACTTTCATATACGTCAAGGCGAAAAGTTAGAGAATCCTGAATTTGGTACTATTATTTGGGATACGTTATTTGATCCGTTAACTGAAGGATTAAAAGTTGCTATTATAGAAAATGTTGAAGCTATTATTAATTATGATCCTCGTGTTGTTGTTGATAACGTTATTGTTGATACGTATGAAAGCGGCATACAAATTGAATGTACACTAATATATTTAAAATACAGCATTGCTGAATCTATGATCTTACAGTTTGATAGAGAAGCCGGCTTACTTGCTTAAAAAATAAAATACGTACATAACTGTTATGAATAAATACGTTATAAGAGGAAATTAGATGTCAGCTACGGATAGACAAAACAGATTACTAGTTGCAGAGGATTGGAAAACAATATACCAATCTTTCCGCAATGCCGATTTTCAAAGTTACGACTTTGACAATTTAAGACGAACAATGATAGAATATCTTAGGACTAACTATCCTGAGGATTTTAACGATTATATTGAATCAAGCGAATACCTTGCACTAATTGATTTAGTTGCATTCCTTGGGCAAAACTTATCCTTTAGAATTGACTTAAATGCAAGAGAAAACTTCCTCGAACTTGCAGAACGTAGAGAGTCAGTACTAAGACTAGCAAGACTATTAAACTACAATCCCCGTAGAAATCAATCCGCTAACGGACTTTTAAAGTTTACAGCAATTAGTACAACAGAAGATTTAGTAGATTCTAACGGTACTAACTTAGCAAGCCAAACAATACAATGGAACGACAGCACTAACTCAAATTGGTATGAACAGTTTATTAAAGTTTTAAATTCGTCATTGCCTGTTAACGGTGTATTTGGTAAGCCAAATAAAAGTGAAACAGTAGCTGGCATTTCAACTGACCAATATAGAGTTAATGGCGTTAACACTGATGTTCCTGTGTTTGCATTTGAAAAACCAATTGAAGGTAAATCAACGCCGTTTGAAATTGTATCAACTGATATTGAAGAAGGTAGCTTAGTAGAAGAAGCACCGGTACCAGGAAACAACTTTGCGTTCATGTATAGAAATGATACACAAGGACCCGGAAGTAGTAATACAGGATTCTTTGCACACTTTCGTCAGGGTAGATTAGAAAGCGGCCAGTTTAGTGTAACACAGCCTACGCCAAATCAAACAATTTCAATTGACACTGAAAATATTAATGATTCAGATGTTTGGTTATTTAAATTAGACGGCAATAATAACGAATCAGAATTATGGTCAAAACTTGATGCTGTTGAAGGTAATAATGTAATTTATAATAGTATTAATAAAAAAATAAGAAACATTTACAGTGTACTAACACGAGTTGACGACAGAATTAATTTAGCGTTTAGTGACGGAGTTTTTGGAAACCTTCCAAAAGGTAATTTCAAAACTTATTTTAGAACAAGTGAAAATAGAAATATGGTTATTACACCAAATGCTATTACTAATGTTTCTGTTAACATACCGTACCTAAGTAAGAAAGGCCGAGTGCATACTCTTACAATAACAATGAGCTTAGAAACAACTGTAGCAAACAGTTCAAGAGCTGAAACAAATTTAAGCATTAAGCAAAATGCTCCTGCAACATACTATACACAAAATAGAATGATCACAGGCGAAGATTATAATGTTGCTCCTTTAGGAATAAGTCAAGAAATAGTAAAAGTAAAAAGTGTTAATAGAACATCAAGCGGCATATCAAGATATTTTGATCTAAACGATGCAACAGGAAAATATAGTAACACTAACTTATACGGAAATGATGGAGTACTATACAAAGAGTATACTATTAACAAGACAAGTTTTAACTTTGATACCCAAACAGATATTGAAGGTATTATAATAAACAGTGTTGAACCTATCCTTGATGACAAGAAAGTAAAGCATTTTTACTTAGACAAATTCCCAAAAATTAATACAACTGATTTAAATGTTTATTGGAATGCTGTTACTGAACAAACAAACACTTACACAGGTAAGTTCCAATCATTAGATGCTACAGGTTATCAAGTTGGTACTTTTACTACAAACAGTTTAAAGTATATTGAAGCAGGAACAGCAATTAAGTTCCAAGCACCAACCGGCTTCCATTTTATGGAAGATGGATCATTAATGGCAGGTGATGCTGATCACCTCGGAAGTGCTTTATATAAATGGACTAAGGTAATTGCTGTTTCAGGCAACGGACTAGACGTAGGACTAACGGAAACACAAGGACCTATAGCACTAGCTGATAAAATTCCTGCTAACTGTAGACTAATACAAATACGTCCTATGTTAGCAAATAGTCTACTTGATGATGTTAAGGTAGAAATTATCGATCAAACTTTCGCTTACAACGACTTTGGATTACGTTATGACGATGTTAATAGAGTTTGGAGATTAGTAAAAGCAACTGACATAGACAAAAGAAGTAATTTTAGTACAGGATTTGCAGGCGATGTAAGTAATGGCAATATTGATGCAAGTTGGTTGTTGCTTTTTGAAACTAATGGCGAAACATACAAAATTACATACAGGGGTCTACGATATGTATTTGAAAGTGATAGGGAAATAAAATTCTACTATGACAGTTCAGATAAAATATATGACACACAAAAAGGTAAAGTTGTAAGAGACAAACTAGCTGTTCTAAATATAAACACACAGCCTGATAGTGCATCGCCATTTACTAGTAACTTTGATTTTGATATTTTAGAATCTTATAGAGACAAAGAAGGTTACGTAGATACTAAAAAAATAGAAATAACATTTGCTGACAAAGATGCAGATGGAGTAATTGACGATCCAGAATTATTTTTACATATTGTAGATGAAGATACTAATCCGTTAACTAAAATTATTATACATGAAAAGTATTTTACAGATGCGGGCGTTGAAGAATTTAGATATGTTGAATCAACAAACATTCAAATACTTCAATCACAAACGTCAGCAGGTCCGTTAAGCGGTTACACAGACGGGCAAGTATTTTACTTTAGAGACACTAATACGTTTAAGAAACTAGATACAACAATATTGGAACTAGTAACAACCAGTGACTACAAAGCCTTTATAGGTAGAGATAAACTTAAATTCCATTATGTGCATGTTGCTGATACTAACAATAGAATTGATCCAAGTGCAAGTAACATAATTGACACTTATATGTTAACAAAAACATATGATAGAAACTATAGGCTTTTCTTAGATGGGCAACTAGTACAAAGGCCATTACCGCCGAGTTCAGATGAGTTGTTTAGATCATATGGAAAACAGCTTAACAAGATAAAATCAATAAGTGATGAAGTAATTTATCACCCAGTGAAGTATAAGGAACTATTTGGTTCTGCAGCAAAGTCAGATTTACAAGCAACATTTAAGCTAGTAAAGAATCCAGACCAAGTCCTTAACGATAACGATGTAAAAACAAGATGTATTGAATCAATTAATCAGTACTTTGCATTAGAAAATTGGAATTTTGGAGATACTTTTTACTTCCAAGAATTAGCAACATATATTACAAATAGACTTGCACCAGATTTGGTAAGTGTAGTGATTGTTCCTAATCAAGTAACACAAACGTTTGGTAGCTTGTTTGAAGTAAGAAGTGAAGTTGACGAAATTTTTATTAATAGTGCAACTGTATCAGATATAGAAATAATAGATCAAATTACAGCAACCAGACTTAATGCGTCTGGCAAAGTTGTTACGTCAAGTGACACAACAAATACAGGTATTACAAGTGCAACATCATTTACTAGTTCAAACAGTTCAAATAATTCAAGTAGCGGAGGAAGTTATTACTAATGTCTTACGATAACGATCAGACAGATTCACCGTTGCCAACGGGCGACAACTCTAACAGAAAGAGTGTTGACTTATTGCCTAAGTATTTTAGAACACAAGCAAACAAAAAAATACTTGCTAGTACAATAGATCAACTAGTACAACCTGGTACAGCAGAAAAAGTTAGTGGCTATATGGGGCGGAAAAATGCAAAAGCATTTAGAGCTGATGACACATACATTGCTGATGTTACTGAACAGAGAGAAAATAGACAGTTAGAACCTGCAACGGTTTCGGTTGATGATTTAGGCAATGTAAATTTCTTTGCTGATTATCCAGACTATGTTAACCAAGTTAATAACTTTTCTGGAAATATTGCAAACCAAAGTAGATTAAACAGCCAAGAATATTATGCTTGGAACCCAAACATTGATTGGGACAAATTTACAAACTTTAGAGAGTATTACTGGTTGCCTAATGGTCCTCAAACTGTAACAGTTTTTGGAAAGAGTTTAGAAGAAGTTAGTACATACAGTGTAACAGCTGAAGACCAAGATGACAATGTTGTTTACAAGTTTTCACCACCAGGAATGACACCAAATCCTGCATTGACGTTGTACAGAGGACAAACTTACACATTTGAAATAAACACACTAGGACATCCGTTTTCATTCTCTACAGATAGAAGATTTACTGATGCACCATTTAATGTAGTTAAGCAAGATGACGGCAGTTATAAAATTGTGTCAACTGGCAGTGCAGAAAATGTATCAAGTTTATATGTACAAGGAATAACAGCAACAGACTTAAATGGTAATGAAATTAATCCTGTAAATGTTGAAGAAGGATTTATTACATTTACAGTTCCGTTTAATGCACCAGAGCAACTATATTATACAAGTCAAAGCGATGTTAATACTAGCGGCTACATTAAAGTGTTTGATTTAATTGAAAACACTACAATTGATATTAACGAAATTATTGGAAAGAAAACTTATACAAGTTCTAATAAAGTTAAATTTAGCAACGGATTGAAAATTAAGTTTGCAGGAAACGTTACACCTGAACTTTATAAAAACGATGAATGGTTTATTGAAGGCGTTGGTAACGAAATTAAATTAGTTAAAGAAAGTGATTTAGTTATTCCTGCTAGTTACGCTGGAGATAAGTTAGTTCCATTTGATAGCGAGGGATTTGATAGATTGCCGTTTGGCAATGCAAGTGCTTTCGCTGGAACTAAAGATTACATTATAGTTAACAGATCAAGTGTTGACAGAAATGCTTGGTCACGTTATAATAAATGGTACCACAAAGACGTAATTGAAAAGTCTGCAGAATACAACGGGCAAGTACCAACAATAGATCAAAGTGCAAGAGCATCAAGACCTATTATTGAATTTAATGCAGGATTAAAATTATTTAACTTTGGTACTCAAGCTAAAGATGATATTGATCTAATTGACTATAAAACTAAAGATGCATTTAGTATAGTAGAAAATGCTACAGGATATAATATCGACGGCACAAATGTTGCTGAAGGTATGCGTGTAGTATTTAATGCAGATACAGATAGAAATGTAGTAGGTAAAATTTACACAGTTAAATTTATTTTAATTAACAATGTTAGACAGATTAGTTTAATTGAAGACACTGATTCAACACCGCTAGTAAATGAAACATTATTAGTTAAAGGCGGAACAACATACAAAGGTAAGTTATTCTATTTTAACGGTGATGAGTGGAAACCATCACAGAGTAAAATTAAAGTAAACCAACAACCGTTGTTCGATGTATTTGATAATAGTGATGATAGTTTTTCTACTTACAATGCTTCAACATTTAACGGAACACAAGTATTTGGCTACAAGCTAGGTACTGGAACCGATGATAAAGAATTAGGATTTCCATTATCATACAGAGCACTTGAAAACTTTGGTGATATACAGTTTAATTTTCCGCTGGTAACAGATTCGTTTGTATATGAAGAAAACAACGAAAATATAAATGTTAAAATTGAAACAGGGTATTTAAGAAAATACACAGACCTAACTACTTATGATAGTGAAAATGGTTGGACCAAAGCAAATAAATTAAGTAGCCAAGCAATAATAAGACAGTATGTTGTAGACACTACAACAAATGATTTTGCTGTTGATGTGTTTGACAGAAGCGGCGACCTAAATGACCTAGTTGTAAAAGTTTATCTAAACACTGCCTTTAAACAAGAAACTAAACACTACGAAATTAATAGAGTTAATGGCATTGCATATGTAACATTTAATGATAATCTTACAAAAGACGATATACTAGTATTAAGATGTTATAGTAAAACAAATAAAAACGAAAACGGTTATTATGAATTAGCATATAACTTAGAACGTAACCCTATGAACGAAAACATAGGCGATTTTACAATAGCCGAAGTTAACGATCATGTTAGTACAATTATTGAAAATACGTTTGAATATGACGGAAATGCATTTCCTGGAGTAAGCAATCTAAGAGATATTGGTAATTCAAGTAGATACGGAACACGATTTGTAAAACACAGCGGACCAATAGCATTAGCTAGTTACCACTTAACAGATAAAAATGCAAATATTGTAAAGGCATTGAAATTTGCTAGATTAGAATATGCAAAATATAAAAGAGTATTTTTACAGGTTGCAGAAAACTTAGGTTATGACGGTCCTACTAAAGAACATGTTGATAAAATACTAGAAGAAATTAACAGTCAAAAAACTGAGGGCATGTCGTTTTACTTCTCAGACATGTTGGCACATGGTGCTTCAAAAAGAACTTTACATTCAGTAACGGCAAGTACCGGTACGTTTTTTGCATTAGCAAAAGTTTTTACACTCGGTGCGTTGTCAGCAAGAAGTGTACTAGTATACCTTAATGATCAAGAACTATGCCACGGCACAGACTATGTGTTTACAGTAGAAGGCTTTGTAAATATTTCAGCAACACTAGCTGTAGGTGACGAAGTAGAAATATATGAATACGATACAACTGATGGTTGTTTTGTTCCTACAACACCAACTAAGTTAGGTTTATATCCAGCATACAAGCCGGAGATATTTGTTGACACAACTTATCAAACACCAAAGACTGTTATCCAAGGACATGACGGAAGCATTACATTTGCTTACGGCGATTTTAGAGATAACTTAATACTAGACTTTGAAAGAAGAATATACAATAATTTAAAACAAACATATAATACTAATATTTTTGATATTCATGATTACCAAGGCGGCGATTATAGAGATACAGGCTTTAACAGAAGTGATGTTAACACTGCAATGGTTTCAGATTTTGTACAGTGGAGTATTATTGCAGGCGATCCTGATTATACTACTAATAGTTTTTGGAAAGACACTGATACATTTAGATACAATTATAAGAACATGGTATCACCAACAGGTAATACACTTCCTGGATTTTGGAGAGGTGTATACCTAGAAGCATACGACACTGATCGTCCGCACACACACCCGTGGGAAATGCTAGGATTTAGTGTTAAGCCTTCGTGGTGGGAAACAGAATATGGTGCAGCACCGTATACAAGAAACAACTTTGTACTTTGGGAAGACTTACAAAATGGTGTTGTAAGAGAACCTAATGTTCCTGCAAAGGTATTGAAAAAATACAAGCGACCAGATTTAATTAATCATATTCCAGTAGATGAAAATGGTAATTTATTAAGTCCTTTAGATAGTAACTATGCACAAAACTTTATTGCTATTAGGACTAGAGATTCATACGCATTTGGCGACCATACTCCTGCAGAAAGTGCGTGGAGAAGAAGTAGTGAATATCCATTTGCGTTAATTACTTCATGGTTATTAAATCAGCCTGCAAAAGTAATGGGCGTGGCATTTGATTTATCAAGAATTACAAGAAACAAAGTAGGCAATCTTGTTTACACACCTACTAATACTATTATTAGATTAAAAGATTTGGTATTTCCTAACACATACACTGATAATCAAAGAGTTATAACTAGCGGACTTGTAAACTTTGTTTACAACTATATTGTAAGTGATATTAACACAAGTTATAACGAATATCAAACAGAATTAAAAACATTGTCTAATAGACTAGCATTAAAAGTCGGCGGCTTTACAGATAAAAGCAAGTTCAAATTAATATTAGATAGTAGAACACCGTTAAACAAAGGTAATGTTTTTGTACCTACAGAGAACTATAAATTATTCCTTAATACTTCATCACCAGTTGAGATTGCAAATTATAGCGGTGTTGTTATACAAAAAAATACAAACGGGTACGTAGTAAAAGGTTACGATCAGGCAACAGCAACATTTAAATATTATGAGCCTATTTCAAGTCAACGAGATCCTGTAATTAATATTGGTGGCATCTCAGAAACATTTGTTAATTGGGATTCTGGTAAACAATATGTTAAAGGACAAAATGTTAGATTTGATAGTTTTTATTATAGAGTAAGCGATAGTCATGTAAGTGGCACATCGTTTGATACTACTAAAATGGCTAAAATGGCAGCACTGCCATTAGTCGGCGGAAGATCAAATGTACTTAGAAGAAAGTTTACAAATAGAATAAAAACTATATCTTATGGAACATTATTAACAACTACACAAGACGTAGTTGACTTTTTATTAGGATATGAAGCATATTTAAAAGCACAAGGATTTGTGTTTGAATACTACAACAAAGATATTAGTATAGTTGAAGATTGGACTTATAGTGTAAAAGAATTTATGTTCTGGACTACACAAAACTGGGCTGCTGGCACAGTTATTACACTTAGCCCAGGCGCACAACAATTACAATTTAGTCGTCCTTATATGGTTGTTGACAATATTTTTGATACCTTTTATGATTACAGTTTATTAAAAGCTGACGGACAAAAACTAGATAAAAGTTTTAGTAGCATTGCTAGAGACAGTGAAAATGATTTTGGACTAACTGTTAGAAATTCAGCAGATGGAATTTACAGTGTAAAACTTCCATTAGTACAAAGAGAACATGTTATATTATTAGACAACAAAACAGTGTTTGGTGATGTAATATATGATCAAGAAGCAGGTTACAGACAAGAAAGAATTAAAGTTACTGGTTACAGAAGTGATAACTGGAGTGGTGGATTAAACATCCCTGGGTTTGTTTATGACGAAGCTGAAGTAAGAGACTGGGCGCCTTACAAAGATTTTGGAATTGGTAAACTTGTAAAGCATAAAGAATTTTATTATGTTGCAATAGTAGATATTACTGGAACAGAATATTTTATTGATAACCAGTGGGAACGTTTAGACTCTCGACCTGAACCAAAACTAATACCAAACTTTGAATACAAAATTAATCAGTTCGCTGACTTTTATGATCTAGACACAGACAATTTTGATGTAGAACAACAAAAGCATGCCCAGCATTTAATTGGTTATCAGAAAAGAAAATATCTTGAAAATATTATTAATGATGAAGTTTCACAGTATAAATTTTATCAAGGTATGCTACAAGACAAAGGAACATCAAATTCGTTAACTAACTTGTTTGATGCTCTTGCAAGTGCTGACAAAGAAAGTTTAGAATTCTACGAAGAGTGGGCTTTAAGAGTAGGGCACTACGGTGCAACTGAAAACTTTGACAACGTAGAGTTTTTACTTGACGAAACAAAAATTAAAACTAACCCGCAACCAATATCATTAGTGTCTAGCATTCCAGCTAACGATACAGACACTATATATAAATTAACTCCGGAAGATGTTTATCTAAAGCCTCAAAACTATAATCATAAACCGTTTCCAACAATTACTAACTATACGCCGTTTGTAAAAGATGCCGGATTTGTATTCGATGACGATGTTAGTTATAGAATTAATAATAAGAGTGATCTTCTTACAGCTGATATAAATGTTGTAGGCGCAGACGACTATGTATGGGTCACCGGTGAAAGAAATGATTGGGACGTACTTCAGCATGTTACTACAGACTTAAGAGTAACAGCTATAACATCATTTGCTGCTGGACAAGATGCTATCGATGGCACTGACGCACCAGGCGGGTTGTTTACATTTAACAAAGCGCATTCGTTTGTTAGGGGCGATATTATAGGTGTACAAAACACATCAACAAATAACGATGCATTTTACGTAGTTGAGTCGGTATTTGCTAATGCTATAGAAGTATTAGCAGGCGCAAATCAAACAATCGAAGCGTTAGAGTCTACAGACGGATTTGTTAGTGTACTTAGATCAGTAAGATATGATACTATAAAAGATGCAAACGCTGTACTAGAAGATAACGTTTTAAAGAATCAAAAAATATGGGTAGGCAATAATGGCGATTGGATAGTTCCAATTAAGGATAGTGTTTACACAGAAAAATCACATTATAATAATCCAGCAGACTATGATGCATCGTCAAACTACGAGTTTGGTTCGTCGATGTCTGCAAACACAGCAAACACTAGATTGGTTTTTGGCGATCATAGTGCTAATAGTAATAAAGGGTTAGTTTACACTTATCAAAGAGGGTCAAATTTAAGAGACTTGCTTTTTGAAGAAACACTTGAATTAGATACTGATATGTATCCGGTTAGTGCAGATCATCGTTTCGGCGCTGACATAGATATAAGTAGCGATGGCAAATATCTTATTGTAGGCTCTAGCACAGCAAGCGATGTGGCATCAAATTATAAAACTGGTTATCTAACATCTTCGGCATATAGTGAAAATGATATAGTTAAGTATAACGAAAACTATTGGCAAGCCGTTAGATCAATTACTCCACAAAGTGCAAGTATTGCATTTAGCACGTTTGACAGTTATTCAAATCTTGAAAGAGCAAGCGATAGTAGTTTATTAACACTTGTGCTACAAGGTAATCCATATCTTCCTAATACTGTAACTGACCACTTATTAATAGCGGCACCGTTTGATCAGTATAGAGGAACAAAGCCTTTAGACAAATTAGTACTCAATTGGAATTCATATACTAACTTTAATAGAAATGAAGGGTCGTCTAATTCAATCGAATTATTTCCAAATGGTATAAACGCACAGAATACAGCAACACAGTACACCGAACCTAATGCAGCCTTTATTCAAGGCGAGCACCTAATTGTAGAAAAGATTGATTCGGTATTACTTGTAGAACCGTTTACAGATCCACCAGAAGATGGCGATATAATTGAAACCACAGGCGGATCAGCAACAGTACATAAGGCATTTACACGTGATTTCAAATTAGTATTATATATTAAAGATACTAACGGAGTATTTGGGCCAACAGGCACTATTAACAATGCTAATGGGACACCGATCGGTACTTACACACAGCCAAATTATAATGGCACAACAAGTGCAATCGGCGGCTGGTGGTATATTAATATGCCTGCAGGTAAAACTTACTTAACCTCAGATGAATTTACTAATTCTAGTGATTATGGTATTCCTGCATACGGTCTAGTATATCAAGATATATTAGTTTATGATGATGTTGCTCTAACTTATGCAAGAGTAACACCGAACTACTTTAAAAACATGCTTGATGACGTTAACACTACAATATTCCCAACTAGAGATGAACCAGGATTTGTAAGCGTACTATCTCATAGAGGCGCTGCATATACTAATGTTGATGTTGATGGTGTGCAAAATATTTTAGATAATAGATGGTTGCTTAGAATACCTCCAAGTTTAGCTGGATCAATTAATGCAGCTGGGGACAAATTTAGAGCCCAAGTTGAAGATCAAGCAGATGCTCCTGACTTCACTTTGTTGGGATTTGATGCTAGTTATATTAATGATAACGAGCACACTGTTATAGATATGTGGGATGGGTATATTGACTTTACATTTACTAAAACACAGGGTGCAGATGTTGTTATGTTGTCTGACCAAGACATAGACACCGGCGACTTTTTTGAACCAGCATACGAAGGAAAAGTATTTAATGATATAAACGGCGTAATTGTAAACATCGGTGGCGCAGCTGGCGACTTTGTAAAGGATGAAATTACAGGTGCTAGAGCTCAAGTAGCATACTATATTCGAAGAGCTAGTACACAAGGTCGCATTTATCTTAAAAACGTAACAGGCACGTTTACACAAGGCAACAGACTACTACTTGAAACACTAGAAGGTGTAGCTGAATCTCCTAACTTGCGTATTATGGGTCCAATTAATAAAATATCTGTACCAGGTACTAACACAGGTAAAATTGCTGTAATGCAAAGGGGAACAACTTTCCCTGCTCACCCAGAGTCGTATGGCGGCCTAGATGAGTTTAGAGATTTAAATAGTTTTGCACTTGTAAACAAAGAGTTTTGGATCTACCAAGAAAACTTAACCGAAGCTGGCGCCGATGCACCAGCAAGTATTCCTAGCACATCAAATAGTGATTGGAAATTAGTTTATAACTTACCAGTTAATACATCAGGCTCACAAGTAAGCAAACCATCTAATCAGGGTGTATACAGTATCTTTAACAGATCAGGAAGTACATGGGTTAACAAAGGTACTTTTGAAATACCTGGTAGTGCTTCGGATAGTAACGTAGGTAAGCAAGTTGCTATTAGTCAAGAAAATGAATTATATAGATTTTACGTTGGATCAAAAGAAAACTTAACAGTTATAAAACATGGTACTGACAAATACGGCAAAAGTTATAATTTTGCTTTTGATGTAAATCCTCATTACAGAGGTGACTACAATGCTGATGCAACATACAAAACAGATGAAATTGTTTTACACAGTAATCAATTATATTCTGCATTAACTTTTGTTAAAGGCGTAATACCAACAAACACTCTTAAGTGGAAAGTACTTAACAGTCAAGTTAACTATTTGCCAACTTTACCAAACGCTGTTAACATTTTTAACGATCCAACGTTTGACGATTTAGGCGAAACTGTAACAGACTTTACTAAACAAATCACAGTAAGTAAAAACGGACAAGTATTGGCTATTAGCATTGTAACTGATGTTTCGGTTGATGCAGACAACAAAGTTCTTGTTTATAGAATATTAGATGACAGATATGTAATAGATCAAACAATCGTTGCTCCAGTATCAAATACTGGCTGGGGTAGTAGTATTGATCTTAGCGAAGATGGTGATACTTTAGTTATTGCAGATCCTGAAAGTGATCTTGATGGATATAACACGGGCAAAGTTTATGTGTATGCCAAGTCAGGTAACACGTTTGAAATGCATCAAATATTATCAGGCACTGGCACAATGTCAGAAAAGTTTGGTAATAAAGTTAGTGTTTCAAAAGATCAAATTGCTGTTACAAGCGGAAACGGCGATGTAGCAACTGATACATTATTTGATAAAGGCATAACAACATTTGACGATACATTTACAGCGTTTCCTGATAAAAAAGTTGATAGTGGAAGTGTTAGACTTTACCAAAAAGTAAAAGATGCATTTATACTTGCAGAAGAATTAGACTATGACGGCGACCTTACAGTATTAACAGCAAGTAGATTCGGCGAGCAAGTATTAATTAATGACAATCATGTTTATGTTGGTGTACCGGGTGATCCAAATGATTACTATGATGTAGATACTAATCCAGGTAGTTTTGTTGACTACCAAGTTACTCAGGGTACTAAGCCTTGGACTACGTTAAGATCACCTAATGAAATTGTTGATGTTAAAAAGATTAAATCAGCATTTCTATACAACATAAAAACAAATAATCTTGTTAGTTACTTAGATTACATTGATCCAATACAAGGAAAAGTTGCTGGCCCTGCTGAACAAGAGTTAACATTTAAATCTAATATTGATTTTGCACGTTATAATGTTACAACATTACCTGATTACTTTAGTGAAACAAGTAACTGGGAAGAAAGATATGTAGGAAAACTATGGTGGGATATTAGCACAGCTAGATTTTATAATCCATATCAAGAAGATATTGTAAATCAAGCAAATAATTGGAGTAAATTAATACCTAATTATTCAGTTGATGTTTATGAATGGGTTGAAAGTACTATTCCTCCAAGCGAGTGGGATTTATTAGCAGACACTAGTGAAGGTTATGCACAAGGTATTAGCGGAACTTCTAAATATGGAAATAATGCATACAGCCAAAAACTAGCTTATGACACTTTAAGTCAAACATTCAGCGACAAGTATTACTTCTGGGTAAAAAGTAAAAAGACAATACCGACTAACGATTCAACAAGATCAATTAGCGGATTTGAAGCAGAAGGGTTAATTGGAGACCCAAGAGGACAAGGATACAGTTTCTTAGCATTATTAAGTAATGATAGATTTGTATTATTTAATAGCGAACGTTTACTTAAAGATAAAGAGATTGCACTTCACGTAAGTTATTATACACAAGATACACAAGAACAGAACAAACATTTTGAATACCATCTCCTCACAGAAGGATTGGAAACAAGTGTACCTAAAGCAGATATAGAACGAAAGTGGATTGATAGTTTAGTGGGTTATGATACTAGAGGTCGTCCAGTTCCAAATCCTGAGCTAAGTCCACGAGACAAATACGGAACATTAAATAGTCCAAGACAGGGTTGGTTTGTAAATAGACAAGAAGCGTTTAAGCAAGTTGTTGAAAGAGCTAATATAGCACTAAAAGAAAATATTATTGTAGACGATTTTAGTTTTAAAACTCTTAATAGTGCTGACACACAACCGTTTGTTACTGATAGAAAGTATGATTATAAAATTGATACACTAGCAGAACTTGACTTTATTGGCCTTAACAAAATACAAACAGCACAGCTTGAAGCATCAATCCATGGCGGCACTGTTACAGATATAAGAATAATAGCAACTGGTAGAGGATACAACGATCCTACATATGATGTTACTAAGTCAATTGTTAGACATGGCCCAAGTTTTGAATTATTTGGCAACGGTAGCGGATTAGACTTTACTTTAGAAATTAATAACTTAGGTCAGATTAATAAAGTAAACATTATTAATGGCGGCACCGGGTACGATGAAAACTTAATAATTGAAGTTAGACCATTAACTGTACTAGTTGAAAGCGATACAACAGTAAACAACAAGTGGGCAATGTACAATTACAACAAAAATTCAAGTGTATGGGACAGAGCATTATCACAGAGTTACGATACTACTGAATACTGGGATTATGTAGATTGGTATGCACCTAACTATACTCAGTTTACTAGGATTGATCACATAGTAGATGAAAGTTATCAACTAGCATCAACAAATGCTAGAATAGGACAAATTGTAAAAATTGATAACATAGGCAACGGTGGTTGGTTGCTACTAAAACGTACAGCAGAAACAAACTCAGTCGATTACACAATTGATTATGAAACTATTGGTAGAGCAAATGGTACAATCGAAATTAATAGTAAATTGTACAATATTATTGAAAACACTGTTGGATTTGATTTATTAGGATATGATAATAGGTTCTTTGATACTGAGCCTGTAACAGAAGCTAGACAAATAATGACAGCATTAAAGAATGATATATTTGTTGACAATCTTGCTGTTAAATGGCAAGAGCTGTTTTTTGCAAGTATTAGATACGTGCTGTCAGAACAACAAAATGTTGACTGGGTTTATAAAACAAGTTTTGTAAAAGCAAAACATAATGTAGGTAACTTAACACAGAAAATAAATTATCAGAATGATAATTTAGAAAGTTACAATGACTACATAAGCGAAGTTAAACCTTACAAGACAAATGTACGTGAATATCTAAGTTCGTATGAAAATATTGATAACACCAATACACAAACAAGTGACTTTGATGTTCCACCATACTACGACTTTACTGAAAGCGGAATTAAAACTAAGTCTGTTAAAATTACTGACAACACTTTAGTTGGAGCAGATGCATTCTTTGATGAGTATCCGTATAAGTCTTGGAGAGAAAACTTTGGTTATAAAGTAATTGGTATTAACATTTACAGCGGCGGAAGCAAATATACATATCCTCCAACAGTTACTATCTCAGGCGGCGGCGGCAGTGGTGCTAAAGCAACAGCATATATTGGCGCTGGCAAAGTTACAAAAATTGTAGTTACAAATGCTGGCACA
>TARA_R110000764_G_scaffold43959_2_pt1 | contig 19215 bp, 14 predicted proteins | sample TARA_R110000764 | Tara Oceans TARA_R110000764 (sample SAMEA4398111) | marine metagenome | biome: Polar Biome; feature: [SRF] surface water layer (ENVO:00010504); material: water (ENVO:00002006), including particulate matter (ENVO:01000060) such as... | depth 5 m | reverse complement strand
ATGCATAAGGTAATTGAGACATTAGCGACAGCAACTCAGCCTTTAGTTGACGGTACGGCAACACCAACACGTATTGATAAAGCAGAGGTGCGGGCTAAAGGTAAAATTTACTAAAATCTTACCTTTAAAACGTAACAACTTATCTCATTTAGTTTGATACAAACATAAAAATTCAGCGTTTATCCAATAATAACGCTGAATTTTTATGTTATTTATCAATCAACAATTAACGTTTTAATTACTGGCATTGCCAATGCATTTGAAATTCGAGTTCATTGCTGGAAATCACGACGAAGTCGTGTCGAAGATATAACTGTTTCGCGGGATTATTAATTAACACATTTAACGTTATGTTGAGCCTTTTTTCTTGCGCCTTACGCTTTATTACCTCTAATACTTTGCTGCCAATACCTACCCCTTGAAACGTAGGAAGTAATTGAAATTGGCGTACGTGGATTTTATTAGCAAACAGACCTAACTTTAATAAACCAACAGGACGCTTTTTATATAAGATAAGGTGAGAATCAGCAAAAAATTCATCAATACGTTGTAAATGTGCATTATCATCAAGATAAATGCCCGCATTATTTAAATGCTTTTCCATCGATGTTTTTCGCAGGTTTAAAAGAAAGTCTTTATCACTAGCTATTGCACGGCGAAAACTAATAATCGCAGAATGCTTGATGTTGTCGTTACTTGCATTTACAGCATGGGTTACATTTGACATAACACACGATTAATTGATTAATCAATGAACCTACTATAGCAAGTTAGGTATTGAGGTAATACCTTAAATAAAACACCTAAAATAAATAAGACATACTGGAAGTTACCGCAAAAAATCAGCCACTGAGCGCGGTTAGCTTGATCGCCTAGTAAAAATAGCGGCAATATAGCACATAAATTAAAATAGGAAATTAACATGACCTTCAATAAATCACTTATTGTTATCTCTATCACAGCGTTATTAGCTGCTGCTTGTAGTAATGAAACTACAACACAAGCTAAAGGTAATAATGCTCTTGCAATGTCGCCTACAGAAAAGCTAAATAGTACAGTTAACGCCTCTAAAGCAGCAAATGAGCTATTTGACACTATTTTTATGGAGGGTGTTAACCGTAACCCTGTTAGACAAACTTACCTTGGTATTAAAATTGATTACGATAAGTGGCAAGATCTTTCAGAGGAAAATAGTGCCAAAGAGCTAGCTTTCGCAAAAGAAGCATTGCAGCGCATACAAGTCATCAATGTAAACAACCTTGATAAGCAAACAAAATTAAGTTTTCAACTCCTAACGCAAAAGCTAGAACAACAAATCGCCGATTACCCATGGCGTCATCATAACTATCCTGTTAATCAAATGTTTGGCGTTCATTCACAAATACCTGCATTGTTAATCAACCAACATAGCATTAAAGACACTAAGCAAGCTTATGACTATATTGCTCGTGTAAAAAACTCAAAAGTGTTACTTGAACAGTTAATAGACCAACTTGAAATCAGAGCCAATAAAGGCATAATTGCACCAAAATTTGTTTTTGGTCATGTTATTCGAGATTCTAAAAACTTAACAGTTGGCGCACCTTTTGATAATGGCGCTGATAGCACGCTATATGCAGATTTCACTTCAAAAATAGACAAATTAGATATTACCGATACAGAAAAACAAGCACTAACAGCTAAGTTATCTTCGGCATTAACCACTGAATTTAAAGCGGGATATCAAGCATTAGTCAGCTACTTAGTTGAACTAGAGAAAAAAGCCGACACCACTGATGGCGCATGGAAATTTCCAAACGGTGATAAGTTTTATAACAACGCTTTAAAACGCACAACGACTACCAACTTAACCGCCGATGAAATTCATAAAATAGGCTTAGATGAAGTTGCTCGTATACATGATGAAATGCGCGTAATCATGAAAAAAGTGAATTATAAAGGTACATTAAGTGAATTTTTTCAATTTATGCGCCACGATCCACAATTTTATTATGCCGGAGATGATGCTGGACGTGAGCGTTACTTAACTGAAGCTACTGCATTAATTAACACCATGAAAGGTGAGTTGGATCAATTATTTATCACTAAGCCAAAAGCTGATTTAAAAGTTAAAAAAGTGGAAGCGTTTAGAGAGAAGTCTGCGGGTAAAGCATTCTACCAACAACCTGCACCTGATGGCTCACGTCCAGGTATTTACTACGCAAACCTTTACGATATGGAAGCTATGCCAACATACCAAATGGAAGCTTTGGCTTATCATGAAGGTATTCCTGGTCATCATATGCAAATAGCCTTAAAACAAGAGCTTGAAGGTATTCCAAAGTTCAGAAAGTTTGGCGGTTACACTGCATACAGCGAAGGTTGGGGTTTATATTCAGAAATGATCCCTAAAGAAATTGGCTTCTATCAAGACCCTTACTCTGACTTTGGTCGCTTGGCTATGGAATTATGGCGTGCTTGTCGATTAGTGGTTGATACCGGTATTCACAATAAAAAATGGAATTTAGCTCAAGGTATTGAATATTATGTCAGTAATACACCTAATGCTAAGTCAGATGCGATAAAAATGGTTGAACGTCATGTTGTTATGCCGTCACAAGCAACTGCTTATAAAATTGGTATGTTAAAAATTGTTGAGCTACGCACAAAAGCAAAACAACAGCTAGGCGATAAGTTCGATATTCGTGAATTCCATGATGTTGTGTTAACCAATGGTGCTGTACCACTTAACGTACTTGAAGATATGGTTAATGACTATATTGTAGATAAAAGCTAACACTACATGAACGTAAGCTTTAAACGCTTTGATTAACAAACGCCAAATACCTGTGTATTTGGCGTTTTTACTTTGATGAGCCTTTACTTTTAATAACATTTTATTAGAGTATAAGCGGAGGATCATAAAAGTTACTTAACAATAAGTAAGCAAAGTCTTCTAAAAGGAATGAAGATGGAGTTAAAAATTATCCCGGTATTGCAAGTGGCTATTGCGGTTATCTTAATGACCATAATTCAGTACTACTTACCCACAGTAAATGTCGCCACAGTAATAAGTCCTTTAGTCAGAGTTTCTTTGGTGACGTTATTAGTGACGATAGCAGTGATTATTGCTTTTATTGCCATTTATAGTTTTCGACAGCACCAAACAACGGTTAACCCCAGTAAACCAGAAACATCATCGCAAATTGTTGATAGTGGTATTTACCAATATTCTAGAAACCCGATGTATTTGGCGATGCTTTTGACGTTAATTGCATATGCTTGTTATCTTGAAAATGCATTGAATTTATGTATTTGCGGACTATTTTTTTGGTATATAACTAAGTATCAAATTGTGCCTGAAGAACGTATGTTGATAAAACTGTTTGGACAAGATTACGTAGATTATAAAAACAAAGTTCGTCGTTGGTTATAGCTTTATCATGAGGATAATACCCATTTGATTAATTGCCTTGATGAAATGAGTCTTAAGAAACTTAACTTTTAAATTTAGCTTTTAAACTTAAACTTTATAAACACCATTAACCAAAAAGCACTCACAGCGTTATAACTGAGAGTGCTTTATATTTAGCAATTATTTTCTAGCTTCGAACTTAATCGAAAGTACTTATATAACTTATCATATTACCGATAAAGTTAAGCTTTCTTTAAATAGCTAGCAACTAAGACAATACGCGTACCATTAACTTTACCTTCAATATGCTCAGGATTGTCAGTTAAACTGATACCTCGCACCATAGTGCCTTGCTTAGCGGTAAAATTTGCCCCTTTAACCTTTAGATCTTTGATCAAAGTAACATTATCGCCATCTTGTAATTCAGCGCCATTACTATCGCGTGTAGGGCCTTCTCGTTCTGCCGCTGCAATACCCTGCTCAGCCCAGGTTTTAACTGCATCTTCGAGGTATATCATATCTAACGCATCTTGCGCCCAGCTTTCAGCTGATAACTTATGCAACAAACGGTAAGCCATAACTTGCACGGCAGGTTCTTGATTCCACATAGCATCGGTTAAACAGCGCATATGGTTTATATCGAGTTCAGTATTGCCTTCAACTTGCCCTAAGCATTTATCACATAAATAAATACTTTGTTGAGCACTTAAGTCGCTTGTTGGGGGTACAGGAAACACCGATAAGTTGTTTGGTGATGTACATAGTTCACAACAATTGTTGCTGCGTGCTTTCAAAGCATTTTCTGTTGGCATAAAAGGTTCTCCCTAAATTTTTGCGCTATTATGCTCCTAATTTACCGATTTAAAAAGTGCAGATGATTAACCCGGTAAAATTAATACTTATAAATATTTAACTCATAAGTGAGTTTTGATAAGTATTGGGAAGGATTTAAAAATGACAAGTCAGCTTTGTTACTTTCATTATTAGAAAGTAACAAAGCTAATAGATAAGTTTTAATCTAAATTTTTAGTGATATGGTGCGATGCTGCAGCCGTGAAAACCACATCGGTAGAACTATTTAATGCTGTTTCTGCGGAGTCTTGAATAACACCAATAATAAATCCTATCGCAACAACTTGCATGGCAATATCAGTATTAATACCAAATAACCCACAAGCTAATGGAATAAGCAGCAATGAACCGCCAGCAACACCAGAAGCTCCACACGCTGATATTGCAGCAACCACACTCAATAAAATAGCGGTGGCAAAATCAACTTCAATATTTAAGGTATTGGCCGCTGCAAGCGTTAATACCGTGATGGTAATCGCCGCGCCTGCCATATTGATGGTGGCACCTAATGGAATGGATACCGAATAAGTATCTTCATGTAAATCAAGCTTTTCACATAGCTCCATATTTACTGGAATATTGGCTGCTGAACTGCGCGTGAAAAATGCCGTGATCCCTGACTCTTTTATACAGGTTAGTACTAACGGGTAAGGGTTTTTACGCATAATTAAATACACGATTAACGGGTTCACTATCAAAGCAATTATAAGCATTGAACCTAAAAGCACGAGTACTAAATGACTAAACTCTCCTAAAGTATCAAAGCCTGTAGTTGCTACTGTATTGGCAACTAACCCCATGATACCTAATGGTGCAAAACGAATAACGAGCTTTACGACACTAGAAATAGCTTCAGCAAAATCATGCACCATGACTTTCGTTGAGTCACTTCCCTTTTTCAAGGCAAAGCCTAAACCTAAACCCCAAGCTAAAATACCGATAAAGTTTCCGGTAATTACAGCGTTAAAAGGATTATCAACAATTTTAAATGCCAAGGTTGTTAATACTTCGCCTAAACCTTGTGGCGGGTTAGCACTAGCGCCAACGATATCTAAAGTTAATTGCACAGGAAACATAAAGCTTAGCGCGACTGCGACTAACGCAGCACTAATGGTACCAATTAAATACAATCCAACTATAGGCTTTAAATTAGCTTCACTGTTAGGTTTTTGGTTTGCAATAGACGAAGCCACTAAAACTAACACTAAGATAGGGGCAACCGCTTTTAATGCATTAACAAATAAACTCCCCAGTATAGAAAATGACATGGCTAGATCAGGAGAAGCAAGGGCTAAAACAACACCTAAAATAATGGCAATAATTATTTGGTTTACGATATTAATAGATTTCAGTTTAGTAATAAATGAATGGCTTTCTGGGTTATTTTCTATTGTCATAATTTTTCTTATTTGAGTTATTAAACTTATGAACACGCTAGCGTGTAGTGCAAGTTTTTTACCACTTAATAGCGGTGACTGTCTAGTATATTCGTTGTATGGCTAATTTAAAAAGACGATTCACTGTTACATGAAATAAACAATGCTTGGTCATTGTTATCAACTAAGAATGGTTTACAAACGAAGTGTCCTACGACGGCTATTAATTCATTATCATAAAAAATAAACGGTAGTCTTTTTCTTTGCCATGGCGGAATTGTAAGCTCTTGCAAAACTTTCTTTAAGGCTCGTGAATGTTGTCGATATTGCGGTAAACATTTAGGATTTTCGTGAGCAAACCTAACCGTAACTACTTGATTAATGTTCGGGCGCTTAATAGCTGCTTGCCAATGTTCATTAATGTTGCTGTTTTCTAACTTTGCCGAAATACATAAAACGCCTAAGTTGTCAGGTAATTGAAGCTCTAATTTATCTTTAGCGACTAAATCGTCAAGATTTAGCGAATATTGCCAATCCGAAATATTTTGGTAAATAGTGGTTAGATAAAGCTCATCTTTAAAACGCCTAACACAATGACTCGATAGTTGAATAACCGGTGATTTGTCAGCCTCAGCGTTAAGTTGTTGGCATATTTGTGCTAACTGCTGGCGCGAAGGCATTAATACATTATGGCTCGATAAAAAATAGCGTAAAAGATTTTTAAGTCGTGCATCGCTTAACTTAGTTAAACATGGCACCGAAAGTTGATAAGCTGAAAGCTGGCAAAGCGTTAAATCTTGCTGTGCTAATTCGTCAAGTAATTGTTGCGCTTCAAAACAATGCTCAGCACTGCGCGCAATTGTTTTATTAATACTTGGCCAACGTGCATTTAATTTAGGCAGTATTTGATGACGTAAAAAATTCCGCTCAAAGTGTTCATCGTTATTTGACTCATCTTCAATCCAACTAAGCTGCTGTTGATTTGCATAATCGACTATTTCTGATCGCGAAATCGCTAATAACGGGCGAGCCACTGTATGTTGCGCTAATTTAGCACTTGGCGGCATTGCAGATAAACCTTTAACCCCTGCACCACGTTTTAATGCAAGAATAAATGTTTCTGCTTGGTCATTAAGATGATGTCCAGTAACGATAATCGCAGGCTCTGCACTGGTTTGTATTAGTACTTTATAGCGCGCATCTCTCGCCATTGCTTCTAGGCTTTGCTGGGCTTGTTTTTTTAAATGTAGTTTATGGGTGAATAATGGTAATGAAAAGCTATCACATTGTTGCTGCGCAAATACTTGCCACTCATCAGCATGAGGACTTAAACCGTGATTGACATGACAAACAACTAAAGGGTTAGGTAATAACTCTTGTTGTTTTAACTTAGCTAATGCCACTAATAGCACTTGTGAATCTACACCGCCGCTATAGGCAATAATAATAGTTTTTTCTGGTGTATGTTTAAAAAACTGCACCAAGGCTGATTCAATTTTATTCACAGGTTCAAGCAATATTAGGTAAGAGTGTTGTAGCGATAGTTATCATAAAGACAATAAAAAGCGACCTGTAGAGGTCGCTTATTTTGAATCTAACAATAACCGAATGACATTAACTTATCATAACGACTTTCAATCAATTCTTCGTTAGACAGTTTGTCTAGTTCTGCTAGGTCAGATTTTAATGCTTGCTTAAGGAATGCCGCCATTTGGTCCATATCGCGGTGAGCCCCACCTAATGGTTCTTCAACAATACTGTCGATAAGCCCTAATTCTTTAATACGCTTAGCCGTAATACCCATGGCTTCTGCTGCTGTCGGCGCTTTCTCAGCCGTTTTCCACAAAATTGAAGCACAACCTTCTGGTGAAATTACTGAATAAGTTGAATACTCAAGCATATTTACCTTATCACCAACACCAATAGCCAGTGCACCACCAGAACCACCTTCACCAATAACCGTACAAATGATTGGCACATTCAAACGTGACATCACTTTTAAATTCATGGCTATAGCTTCACTTTGACCACGCTCTTCTGCGCCAATACCCGGATAAGCACCTGGCGTGTCAATAAATGTGATAATTGGCATTTTAAAACGTTCTGCCATTCTCATTAAACGTAAAGCTTTACGGTAGCCTTCAGGACGTGGCATACCAAAGTTACGTTTAACTTTTTCGTTAGTTGAGCGACCTTTTTGGTGGCCAATAATCATAACTGGACGACCATCTAAACGCGCGGTTCCACCAACAATAGCTTTATCATCAGCATAAGCTCTATCGCCTGCCAATTCATCGAACTCCGTAAAAATACGAGGTAAATAATCTAAGGTATATGGACGTTGAGGATGACGTGCAACGCGCGCCGTTTGCCAAGGATCCAAATTAGAGAAAATTTTCTTTGTTAACTCGTTATTTTTCTCACGTAATTGAGAAATTTGATCTTCTAAATCAAGATCAAGATCTTGACCATTGTTGACCAATTGTAATTCTTCAATTTTTGCTTCAAGTTCCGCAATTGGAAGCTCAAAATCTAAAAAATTTAATGACATATGATTTTTCTTACCTATGTTGTCTTTGAGTACCGTTAGTAAAAAACACTACTTATTTAAATTTTAACTCGACTTGCTCATCACCCAAAAGGGTTTTCAAATCGTATAATAGCATGTCGCTTGGCGATACGCGCCACTGTACCCCTAACTCTAGCATACCTTGCGCTTCATCTCTTTGATAAAAAACGCGAATTGGGCAAATACCATCTTTATAGGGTGTAAGTACCTTTGTAAACTGTTCGATAAATTGGCCTGAAAGCTGATTTTTATCGACTTGTAAATCTAACGACGATACATAATTTTCCCGTGCATCAGCAATAGTCATTATGTCTCGAGCGGTCATTGTAATACCACCGGAGTAATCATCAAAGCTGACCTGTCCGCTACAGACCAAAATAGCGTCAGAAATAAGCAATTCTGCAAACCTATCGTAGTCATCTGGAAATAAGCGGATGTCCATTCGGGCACTTTTATCATCTAATGTGACCAAAGCCCATCGACGACCACGTTTATTGACTAATACCCGCACACCTAGCACTAAGCCTACGGCAACCGTTGTCTTATCTTTATTGGTTGGCTGCAAGCTGACTAGACGTCCCGTTGAATAGCGTTTGATTTCACTTAAGTAACGGTTGATTGGGTGACCCGTTAAATATAAACCTAAAGTTTCTTTTTCGCCATCTAACCACTGTTGTTCAGGCCACTTTGGCACTTCTTTATATGTTTGTCTGTTATCTTCAGGTTCTTCATTTATTAAACCAAATAAATCATTTTGCCCAATGGCTTGAGCTTTTGCATGTTGCTCTGCTGCTTTTAATGCTTCAGGTAATGACACAAATAAAGCTGCACGATGAGGACCATCTTTAGCATTGGGCCCAAGGGCATCCATTGCACCAGATTTAATTAATTTCTCTAACACACGCTTATTGATCTTTTTCAAATCAACCCGAGCGCAAAAATCAAACAAATCAATAAACTCACCATCGCTTTCACGCGCGGCAATGATAGCTTCAATCGGACCTTCACCAACGCCCTTTACAGCGCCGATACCATAAATAATTTGATCGTCATCATTAACAGTGAACTTATATTGCCCTCGGTTAACATCAGGCGGCAATAAATCAAGCCCCATGTTGCTGCACTCATCAACTAACGTAACAATTTTATCGGTATTGTCCATATCAGCAGACATAACCGCCGCCATAAATGGCGCAGGAAAATGGGTTTTCATCCATAAAGTTTGATACGACACTAAAGCATAAGCGGCAGAATGCGATTTGTTAAAACCATAACCAGCGAATTTTTCAACCAAGTCAAAAATTTTCATCGCCAGCTCGCCATCAACACCACGACCAACAGCGCCAGCTTCAAAGCCTGCACGCTGCTTAGCCATTTCTTCAGGCTTTTTCTTACCCATGGCACGACGTAACATATCGGCACCACCAAGCGAGTAACCGGCTAACACCTGCGCTATTTGCATTACCTGCTCTTGATAAAGAATAATACCGTAAGTAGGTTCAAGAATTGGTTTTAAATCGAGATGTTGCCAAGTTTCATCCGGGTAACTGATAGCCTCACGACCATGTTTACGTTCAATAAAGTTATCAACCATGCCTGACTGTAAAGGGCCAGGTCTGAACAGCGCTACCAAAGCGATAATATCTTCAAAGCAATCGGGTTTTAGTTTTGCTATTAATGATTTCATGCCGCTAGATTCAAGCTGGAAAACCGCAGTTGTTTCTGATTTTAATAGCACTTTAAAACTGGCTTTGTCTTCCAAGTCAATCGCAGGTAAATCGATGGGTTCTTTACCCTCTTTTAGCAGTTTTGCATCAGCCATTTCTATGGCCCACTGTAAAATGGTTAAGGTACGTAAACCGAGAAAATCAAATTTTACTAATCCGGCATCCTCTACATCATTTTTATCAAACTGTGTTACCGGGTTTTTACCTTCTTCATCACAATAAAGCGGAGCAAAATCGGTGATTGTTGTTGGAGAAATAACAACACCACCAGCATGTTTACCCGCATTTCGTGTTGTGCCTTCTAAAATACGGCACATATCAATCAAATCTTTTACGTCACTGTCTTGGGCGTAAATTTCAGGCAGTTTTGGCTCTTCTTCAAATGCTTTAGCTAAGGTCATACCCGGTGTTGGCGGGATAAGTTTAGAAATGCGATCAACAAAACCGTACGGGTGACCAAGCACGCGACCTACATCTCGAATAACCGCTTTCGCTGCCATTGTACCGAAGGTAATGATTTGTGATACCGCATCTCGGCCGTATAACTCTGCAACGTGATCAATAACTTCGTCACGCCTGTCCATACAAAAGTCGATATCGAAATCGGGCATCGAAACACGTTCAGGGTTCAAGAATCGTTCAAAAAGCAGATCGTATTCCAAGGGGTCGAGATCGGTAATTTTTTGAGCGTAAGCCACCAATGAGCCAGCCCCTGAACCACGGCCAGGACCAACAGGAATATTATTGTCTTTACTCCACTGAATAAACTCCATCACGATCAAGAAATAACCGGGGAAGCCCATACCATTAACAACTTTTAATTCAATCGCTAAACGTTCATCGTAAGGTTTACGTTTTTCAGCAAAATCAGGCGCGTCTTTATCAAATAAAAACTCTAACCTTTCCTGTAGACCTTCTTCTGATACTTTAACTAAGTAATCTTCTATCGATAAGCCTTCGGTAGGAAAATCAGGTAGTACATATTCACCTAAACGCACAGTAACATTACAACGTTTTGCGATTTCTACCGAATTCGCAAGTGCTTCAGGAATATCAGCAAAAAGTGCGACCATTTCCTCTTCGGTTCGCAAGTATTGCTCTTTAGAATATTTTTTTGGGCGACGTTTATCATCTAAAGTAAAGCCATCATGAATGGCGACACGAATTTCGTGCGCATCAAAGTCTACAGGACTTAAGAACATAACTTCGTTAGTGGCAACAACAGGCAAGTCATGACTCGCAGCAAGCGCTACGGCAAGGTGAATATAGTTTTCTTCGTCATTTCGACCCGTTCGAATTAACTCAAGGTAAAAGCAGTTTGGAAAATATTGCTGATAAAATGCCACCATATTTTCAACAAACTCTTGGTTACCTTTAAGCAACGCTTTACCCACGTCGCCTTCGCGGCCACCAGAAAGTAAAATCAATCCTTCGGCATGGTCAATAAGCCAGTCTCTATCAATGACAGCTTTACCCTGAACATGTCCACGTAAATAAGCTTTAGAAATTAATTCAGTTAAATTTTTATAACCAATATTATTGGTGGTTAATACGACTAAACGCGACAATTCACCTTCTAAAGCTTCACTTTGAACCCAAAAATCACAACCAATAATAGGCTTTAAACCTGCACCATGTGCCGCGTGATAATACTTAACCAGCCCACATAAATTTGTTTGATCGGTGAGTGCGATGGCAGGCATATTGAGCTCTGCAGCTCGGGCGACAATTGGCTTCACTTTTTTCAAGCCATCTGACATAGAATAATCACTGTGTATTCGCAAGTGAATAAACGCTGGATTATTACCGTTTTTAGGCGCTGGATCAGTTGTGGTAATTGTTGTTAACTCGGTTTCAGACATCTAGTGCTCTAATTATTTTTATTATGCGTTGCTGCATTAGCGAGTACATTGGCGACAGGTTTAAAACTTTTTCGGTAGCAATCAAGCACACCATGCTCAATTATCTTCTCTAAATGAACTTTTGTTGGGTACCCTTTGTGCTGTGCGAAGCCATAATAAGGATAAAGCTTATCTAGGGCCACCATCTCATCATCTCTTGCCACTTTAGCTATAATCGACGCAGCACTTATTTCAGATACGCGTGCATCACCTTTAACAACACTTTGGCTGGCAATATGACCATTTTGATGAGCAAATGTGGGGCAACGATTACCATCAACTAGCACGAAATCAGGTGTAACACTTAAATCTTGAACAGCGCGTTGCATTGCTAACATAGTGGCATGAAGAATATTAAGCGTATCTATTTCTTCTGGAGAAGCTCGCCCAATTGACCAAGCAATAGCGCGTTGTTTAATCTCTAATGACAGTTGCTGTCTTTTCTTTTCAGACAGTTTTTTTGAATCCATTAATCCTTCAATAGGATTATCCGGATCTAATATAACCGCAGCAGTCACTACATCACCGACTAAAGGCCCTCGCCCAACTTCATCAACACCGGCAATACAATAAGCAATGGGATATTCAAATGGTGGAAAAACTTTCTTAACTACAGGCATAAAAATTCTGCTTAACAATTATAATAAGTTGATTACGGCTTTGGCAGCTTGTTCACTGGCATTTTGCTTAAGTGCTAAATGAATTTCAGTAAAAGCTTGATTCAAAGCTGACTGATCTTCAAACAGTCGCTCTTCAACTAATGGTAATATATTTTCAACCGTAACATTAGTTTGTAGAAGTTCAGGCACTAAGCCCTTATTAGCCAATAAATTCGGTAATGAAAACCACTTCAACTTTACAAAGCCTTTGAACATGTAATAAGTCAGCGGATTAAACTTATAACAAATCACCATAGGACGTTTTATTAAGGCCGCTTCAAGGGTTACTGTACCCGACGCAGTTAATAAACAATCGCTAGCAGCCATGACTTGCTGAGTTTTACCGACGATAACTTGTACCGAAAGCTCTGGCGCTATTTGTTGATGTAATTGGTGAAATTGCAGAGCTCTTTTTTCACTTACCATGGGTACCACGAATATCAACTCCGCGGCTTTTTCAGGATTATTGCTGAGTAGTTTTTGTGCAGTATGTAAAAATGGCTCAACTAATCGTGACAGTTCGCCACCTCGGCTTCCCGGCATTAGCGCTAGAACTTTGGCATTATCTTCTATGCCCAAAGCTTCTCTGGCACTATGTTTATCAGAAACTAAAGGAATGTCGTCAGCAAGTGAGTGACCTACAAAGGTGCAAGGTATTTGGTGTTTATCATAAAACGCTTTTTCAAAAGGCAATAACGACAAAACCATGTTAGTCGCTTTAGCAATTTTGAATACTCGTTTTTCTCGCCAAGCCCAAACTGAAGGGCTAACATAATGAACTGTCTTAATCGCCTGTACTTTAAGCTTTGCTTCAAGGGCAATATTAAAGTCAGGAGCATCTATACCAATAAAAACATTGGGTTTGTTTGCTACAAAATATTCATACAATGATTTTCGTATATAGAGTAATCGGCGCAATCTACCAAGCACTTCAAACACGCCCATGACTGATAGCTCTTCCATATCAAACAGGCTTTCAAAGCCTAGCGCTAACATTTTAGGGCCACCAATGCCGATAAACTTGGCGTTTGGGTAGCTTAGCTGCAGTTGTTGCATTAATCCTGCACCTAAGGTGTCACCAGAATGCTCTCCAACAACCATAGCAAATGTTAACACGGGCTCTAGTGATTTATTCACGGGCAAAGTATCTTCTGAGTTTACTGACATCACCATAAACTATCGGACAATGCCGCGACTAGAGTTTTTAATAAAATCAGTGAATACATCTAATTCAATCAAGCCATGTGCAGTATCGTTAATTTTCGCTATCGCTTCATCAACAGTTAAACCTTGACGGTAAATCGCTTTATAGGCACGTTTAATTTGCAATATAACATCGGCATCAAAACCTCGACGTTTTAAGCCTTCGCTATTTAAACCAAAAGGTTTTGCAGGTTGACCAGACGCCATAATGTAAGGAGGTACATCTTTAAGAATAAGTGAATTGGCTGCAACAAAACAATGTGGCCCAATATGACAAAATTGATGTACACCAGCCATACCGCCAATAATGGCATGATCGCCAACATGAACATGACCGGCTAGTGAAGCACCATTAGCTAAAATACAGTTACTCCCCACCATGCAATCATGAGCGATATGGGTATAAGCCATAAATAAATTATTGCTACCAATTTTAGTTAAACTTTTATCTTGAATCGTACCACGATGCACGGTGCAGTTTTCACGAAAAGTATTGTTATCGCCGATCACTAGTTCGGTTAATTCACCCGCATATTTTAAATCTTGACAGTCTTCGCCTATTGAAGCGAACTGAAATATGCGATTGCCTTTACCGATAGTTGTTGGACCGTTAATTACAACATGTGAGCTTATATGACAATCGTCTCCAATGACCACATTCCCAGCTATATGCGTCCATGGGCCAATCTTTACATTTTTACCGATAATCGCGCCATCTTCAATAATGGCTTGTGGATGGATCAATGACGTTGAATTCACCATATTACAATGCTCTTCTTGCGCACATTAAGTCTGCTGAACAGACTACCTTGCCGTCAACTCTAGCTTCAGCATAAAACTTCCACATACCACGACGCTCTTTTATAAACTCTAGATGCAAATGCATGGTGTCACCAGGGTGAACTGGCTTTTTAAATTTTGCTTTATCAATTGACGCAAACAGAAATAACTCACCTTCACTTTTATCTTTAACAGATTTAAAGCCAAGTATTCCACTTGCTTGAGCTAAAGCTTCAAGGATCAAAACACCAGGGAAAATTGAATAACTAGGAAAGTGTCCCATAAATGCGGGTTCATTAACTGTAACGTTTTTTATCGCATGAATTGACTTACCAGGGGTGTAGTCAAGCACACGGTCAACTAATAAAAACGGGTAACGGTGTGGAATGAGTGTTTTGATCTCTTCAACATCGATAATATTATTTTGCGATTCCAAAATGACTTCCTCTTTTGCTTAACTATGACGTCAACTTGCTAGATTTTTCTAAAATACTTAACCGCTTAGTTAAAGACTCTAGCTTACGTATTCTAGCGTTATTTTTATGCCACTCTTTATTTGGCTGGCATGGCATACCCGATGAATAAACACCTGGCGCATTTAATGACTTTGTGACCATTGTCATGCCAGTAAATACACAACCGTCAGCAATGTTAATATGACCATTGATACCGACAAGGCCAGCAATAACACAATTTTTACCTATTTCAGTGCTGCCTGCTATAACACTACAAGCCGCCATAGCGGTATTCTCACCGATCACAACATTATGAGCAATCTGTATTTGATTATCTAAAATAACACCATCTTTGATAATAGTGTTACCTAAAGCGCCGCGATCTATTGTGGTACTCGCACCAATCTCTACATTATCACCAATGACCACTGTGCCTAATTGCGGTATTTTAACCCAAATACCTTTATTATTTGCATAACCAAAACCGTCTGAACCAATCACTGTATTTGCATGCACTGCGCATTGTTTACCAATAACCACACCATGATAAATACTAACGTTAGACCAAATAGTAGAATTAGCACCAATTGTTGCACCAATACCGATAAAGCTACCAGCACCTATACTAACACCTTCACAAAGGCTAACACCGGCTTCAATAACGGCATTAGCACCAATCGTCACGTTATCACCGATAATAGCGCTATCATCAATAACAGCACTAGGGTGAATACAGTTTGCCGGTTTAGGTGTTGTATCAAGTAACTGTGCCACTAAAGCATAGCCCATATAAGGGTTATCCATTATTAAGGCATTAGATTGACACTTTTTTGCTTCTGCTGGGGTAACAATAACCGCACTGGCATTAGTTGTTGCTAATTGTTCACTATATTTACTATTAGCTAAAAAGGCGATTTGCCCGGAAGTGGCTGAGGCTAAGGTAGCTATACTTAATATTTTACATTGTCCATCTCCCTGAACAACAGCCCCTATTTTTTCTGCAATATCGGCAAGAATGTAACTCATAAGAATAAACTTCTTTTAAATGTGCTCTAAAGTATAAATTTTAAAGTACAGGTTTAAAGACAAGCGCTAACCACCATAGGGCTAAACGCAATATTCCGAATCAACTTGATTCGGAATATTAAATGGTCGAGAAGGCATTGAATATAAATCATGGTGATTTATATTCAATTTACCTGAAAACAAAGGATTATTTCAGTTTGCTAACTTGCTTAACAACTTCTTCTGTGATCGCTGTTTTTGGCTTAGAGTAAACAACTGCACTTTGTTCAAGTACTAAATCATAATCGCCTTTGGCTGCAATGTTATCAATTGCTTGACGAACCAATGCGATGATTTTGTTAGTTTCTTCATTTTTTCTAGCACCAGTGCTCTGCTGAAAAGCTTTGCCTTTAGTTTGGTAATCTTGAAAAAGTACGCCAATTTTGCCTTCTAACTCTTCAATTTCTTTAGCACTCATTAAAGAGCCATCGCGCTTACGCTTTTCTTGAAGATATTTGATGTCTTGCTCAAGTTGGGCAAGTACAGCTTTTTCATCTTTAAACTCTTCTTCTAAGCTTTTCATTACTGCTGCAGTTTGTGGAATTTTACCCATAACTTCTTGGAAGTTTACTACACCAATTTTTTGGTCTGCAGCCATAGCTGAACTGGCTAAAATATATCCTGATGCTGCTGTAGCGATTGCAATAGATTTAATCAAATTTTTCAAATTTTACTCCTAAAATATTTTCTAATATTTTTATATAATTTTGTTATGCGGTAGTTATACCGCCTCAGTTAACTTGGTTCAAGCCTATTTATTTAAAGCTTGCTCATTTTGAGCAATAAATAGGCTTTATCTTAATAAATCTAAAAAGTTTGTCCGATATTAAAACTGAAGAACTCGGTGTCATCACCTTCTTCTTCTTTCAACGTTTTAGCAAAACTAAAAATCATTGGCCCCATTGGAGACAACCATTGAACAGACAAACCTGCAGATGCTCGATATCGACCCACATCAGAGTAGTCAGCAATTTTATCAAATTCAACGCTATTTAAATCTTTATAATCATCTAAATTAAATTCTGTGTCCCAAACATTACCCGCATCAATAAATATACTTGAACGAACACTGTTACTGAAACCTTCATCTAAAAATGGCGTTGGTACGATAAGCTCTAAACCTGCAATTGCAATGGCATTACCACCAACAGAACGTCTAGACGTTTGAATAAAGTCATGATCAGGACCTAAACAACAACCACCAGCAGATCCAACAGCATCTGGCGTACCAGGAATTGAGGTTGATCTACGATAGATAGCACGTGGTCCGACAATATTAGATTCGAAACCTCGTAATGTACCTGAGCCACCTGCTCTAAAGTTTTCCCAGAAAGGAAGCACTTGATCATTGCCATCAATAGAGCCGTAGCCGTTACCATAACCTAATTGAAATTTAGCTAAAACAGTCCAACGTTGATCACGTGTTAACGGGAAATACCATTTAGTATCTAAATTAATTTTAAAGTAATTCACATCCGAGTTAGGCGTAGTCATCTTATAAGATAAACTTTGCTGCGATCCGTCCGTAGGGAAAGTACCACGGTTCAACGTCGAACGAGATATAGCCGCATTAACATCAAAGCTTTCAAAGCTTAAGCCACCATCTGGATCATTTGGATCTGAATATAATTCATAAAACTTCTGAATTTGTTCGTAAGTTTCTAAGCGCGTAATACCGTTACTTTTATAACCTAAACCAAAGCTTAAACGAACATATTCATTAATAGGGAAGCCTAATGTAAGGCCTACACCATAAGTTTTGTTATTGTATTCAACAAGGTTTGCGTTACCTGCATCAAACTCTTGATAGAATATATTTCCGCCGAGTGACACACCGTCAACGGTAAAGTAGGGATCAGTATATGAAACATTAGCACTTTTTGAGTAGCTTGAAGTGTTTATGCTAAAACCTAAGCGGTTACCTGTACCTAAAAAGTTGTTTTGCTGTACACCTGCATTTAAACTTAACTGGGTTTGTGAACCATAACCAATACCTGCGGTAAAAGAGCCAGAAGGCTGTTCTTTAACTTCAAAGTCAATATCAACAAGGTCGTCTTCACCAGGAAGTTGGTTCGTTTCAAACTCAACTGTTTCCATGTAAGGTAAACGCTGTAACCAAGCCTTTGAGCCTTCGACTAAGTTATTAGATAGCCAAGCACCTTCCATTTGACGCATTTCTCTTCGCAAAACATGCTCAGCAGTAACATGATTGCCTTTAAAATTAATGCGGTTAACATAAACCCGTTTACCAGGATCTACTGATAATACTAATTTTACGGTTTTATTTTCTTCGTCTATTTCTGGAATTGTGACAACTTTAGGGTAAGCGTAACCATATCTTCCTAAAAATTTACTGACTAATTCTTCAGAGTAAGTAACTAACGCACCATTGTATAATGTGTCGGTTTTAATCGGCGTAATCGCACGAATAGTTTTCTCAAAGCCAGCCATATCACCTATAAAGTCAACTTCACTAACCGTATAAATTTCGCCTTCAGTCACATTGAGGGTAATATATACCGCTTCTTTATCCGGTGTCATTGAAACTTGAGTAGAGTCAACTTTATATTGCAAGTAACCTCGATCAAGGTAATAGCTTTGTATGGTTTCCATATCACCTTGCAAGGTTTGCTTTTGATAGCGATCTTGCGCCATAAAGTCCCACCAAGGCGAGTCATATGTCAACTCTATGCGCTCTAATAGTTGAGCATCTGAAAACTTTTCATTACCTACGATGTTGATTTGTTCTATCGCGGCAGCGTCACCTTCTTTGAAAACAAAATCGATATTTACACGATTTCGCGGCAAATGAGTCACATTGGCTTTAACGTCGGCATTGTACTTACCTACGCTATGGTAGAAATCTTCCAAACCGACTTCGATACCCGAAATAACGGTCATATCAAGTGTTTCACCAACACGGATATCACTGCCATCAAGGCTTTCTGTTAATTGCTCTTCTTTTAAGTCTTTATTACCATCAAAAGTAATAGCACTTATCGTCGCTCGTTCACGTACACGATAAATAACGGTGTTGGCATCTCTTGACACGACAACGTCACTAAAGTGACCTGACTTATAAAGTGCTTTAATTGATTGTGAAACGCGAAACTCATTTAAGTTATCGCCAACATTGAATGGAATATGGGTTAATGCTGCTCCCAGCGCTACACGCTGCAAACCTTTAACTTGAATATCTTCCACTTGAAAGTCATCAGCAGCATGTGCTGTTGC
>TARA_R110000764_G_scaffold89342_1_pt1 | contig 19412 bp, 2 predicted proteins | sample TARA_R110000764 | Tara Oceans TARA_R110000764 (sample SAMEA4398111) | marine metagenome | biome: Polar Biome; feature: [SRF] surface water layer (ENVO:00010504); material: water (ENVO:00002006), including particulate matter (ENVO:01000060) such as... | depth 5 m | reverse complement strand
AACTGGATTAACTACTACAGGAGAGAAATCATCTCTTTTGTCTCTAATCTCACTAGCTGGTTGTGTTGATTTACTTGCAAACTCTTTAAATCCTTTAATATCTTTTTTAGAACCTAATATATGAATTTGTTCTGGTTCAAATATTAACAACTCTTGCTCTTTAGGATTTGTAACTATCACTCCATCATATCCACTAGCTTTATTACTTTCAGTGAGCAATTTAGCAGTTTTTTCATCTCCTTCTTTATCGTTTTGGTTTTCTTGGTATTTAGGCTTTTTCAAGTCAACTAAACTACTTACTACCCTAGCAGAGCTTTGCCCGTCTCTTGGTCTAAAAATTCGCATATAGTTTAAAGCGGCATCATAGTCTTTATCAAAGTAAAAACCATAACCACTAAACCCATAGTTTTTAAATCTACTGGAAATTTTCTCCTTACTAAAAGCTTCAAATTTTTTAGATAATGTACTATGATAAACAATATCCTTAACTTTACTCTCAGGGAACACTGTATCTAAGTAATCAGAATAATCTTGTTCTGTACCAATAGAAGATAATTCAGGATTAGCTTCAAATAATTCTTGTACTCCTGCTTTAACCTCATTAGCTGGTACTGATTCAACCTCACTAGTATCTGGAATAGTTTTTATAATATCAGATTTAATTGTTACATTATTTCTAGCTCTAGACATTGCAACATAATATAAAGCATTCTTTTCAGTGTTGACTATTTCACCTTTTTTATTGATGATTTTTGTAGCTCTTCCAGACATGTAGATATTTTTAAAATCTACATATGCTTTATTAATAGTCATTCCTTGAGACTTATGAGCTGTTATTCCATACCCATAATCTAATCCTTTTTTAGTAGAGAATAAATTTGATATTTTTAACCTCTTTTCTTCATCAAATGTTAGTTTTCTATTTAATTTTAAATACTGTTCTGGAAAAATGGAATTAGTTAATTCTAATCTTTTATTACTAGGGTTATAATAGTAATTATTACCGTAGTCAATACCGCCAATATGATACTCAATGACAGTTTCTAATTCTTTTTCTCTAGCATACTTCCTAGGTGAATATTTTTCATTACTCAGTTTTACCCATGCATTATAATAGTAATCTATCTCTGCTGATATTTTTTTATTTGCAGCATTCATTTGTTCTTTAGTAACGTTTTCTATTTTAATAGAATCAGATTCACTTAATTGAGCATAAGTACTTCTACTAAATTCAGGTATATCTATTATACCTTTATTAGTTAAATCTTGAAGAAGTCTAGATTCAGCAGTTATTTCTAATATTGACTCTCCGTCTATTTTATTCATTTTTGTAATAGTATAAGGGATAGAATTTGCTATATTTCCTTCAAGTATTTGCTTAGTATCTTTACCAGGATATCCAATGATTTTATCTCCTACTTTAACTTCTAATTGCCCTGTTACAACCTCTTTGACATTTTTATTAAATTCTTGTACTGCACTATTAGTATATGCTATATAAATAACATTCTCATGGTCATTTGTAAAGTCTTCAATAACTGATTTATTATAGTCTTTTTTATTTAATACTGATATAGTCCCATCATTATTTATTGACATAGTATCATCCATTACAGTAGAATCTTTTAAACCATCTAACACAGTAAGTAGGTTACTTTTATTTTGTCTATACACTTTTGTAAGAATTGCACTATTTTCATCACCAAAAGCTCTATTTAATACTTTCTCTCCTTTACTGTTCATACTTTTAGAATCAGGTGAAGGTATTTGCTTGCTGTCACCCATAAAAATAACTCTAATATCTTTCTGTTTAGCTACTTTTATAAATTTACCAAGAGTGCCATCTTCTATCATAGAAGTTTCATCTACTACTAAAACATTATCACCAAATTCAGATAAATTTAATTTCTTTTTAAAACCTGAAATCTCTCTACCGTTTTTAGTAAATGAGTAAAAAGAAGATGCTACTGTAAAAGGAATAGTTTTATTACCTAATTCAACAGTAGTTAAAGCTAATTGAGCAGTTGCTGCATGAGTAGGCGCTAAATAGTTAAATTTAGTTCTACTTTTTTTAGCTTCATAGTACTTTTGTAAGTAACCAATTATTGTAGTTTTACCTGTTCCTGCAGATCCTTCTATAGTAAAGAAGTCATTTTTACCAGGATTATCAATGTAATCAATAGACTTCTCTAAAGCCTTTTTCTGTTCTTCACCTAAAACAAATTTAGTAGGTATTACTGTTCCTTTATATTCAAAGGAGTTAGCAGATTTACTTACTTCTTTTTTAGCTATTTCTTTTGTTGTATCAACTAATGGATCTGCTACTATCTCAATCTTATCCCTAGGATCTTTATCAGATACAGTATTAGCTGCAATAGAAGAAGTTGTAATTCCATTATCTACCAAATACTTAGCTAACTCTCCCTTAGTGTTAAATTCTATATTATTATATTTATATATACAAGCCATTTATTTCTTTTTTTCTTTTGTTAAGTTATTTTTAGTTGTAGTAGCATTACTATCTGCGAGTTTAGATGATTCAACTAAAGATCCTTCTGTTGTTTGTTCTGTGTCTGGCGTGTTAATCATTTTTAATGACCCATCTTTATTTTCAGTATAGTATATTCTATCATAGTACTCAAAAGGTTTGCCTACTCCTAATGATGCATCCCCTGAATTCTGTCCTAGTACAGATAAATCCCATTTATCATATATAGATATATATTTACCTTTTTCATCTTCACCTTTACCTACGGTTGCATCCCCTAAACCAGGAATTGATATAACTCTATTTCCCTTCTTTGTTATTGATTTATATTTACCTGAATAATCATACTCTTTGTCCTTTTCAGATTTGATATCCCAGTTTTTATTTATGTTATTAATTAAGGTATCTCCTCTTAATGTATTAGATTGTCCGTCCACTCTAGAAGAATAATATATTGCATCTGGGTTTTTAGCATCTTTTGGTGTATGCTCCGATATAGTAAGTGTTCCCATTTCAGGTGGGTTTCCAGTATATATATCCACCATATCTTGCCTTTCCATACTAAAGTTAAGGTTTTCCATTCTTGCTCCATCAAAGCTATTTGTATACTCTTCAATTGATGTATCTTTTGGAATGCTTTTATTTATTTTTAGCCAATCCATATATTCTTTTCTGTAAACCTTATCATTCATTTTTTGACGATGAGTTTGTTCCCGTAATATTTCTTTTTTAATTTTATCTTTAGGTAACTGTATCCAAGGTAAAGAAGATGCTTCAACACCAGCCCCTCCTGCAATTTCTTCAAAACCAAGTGTCCCATAGTATTGACTCATTGATGGTAAAGCTATTGCTAGTTTATCTCTAAGAATATTATTATCTAATGTATTTTCAGATATAATACCATAAGTATTAAACTCTTCTTTTTTAGTCATACCAGTTACTTCAGTAGTATACCTATTACCGTCATATATAAACTGTGGCTCGCCATCTTTCTTTGCTTTAGAAAATGCTACATCTTTTGATTTTTCAGCAGAGTAATCCTCAACCCCCCAATTTTTAGGGTTTAACTTAGTTTTCTTAAGGGATTCTATAATAGATGTATTTTCTTGTTTAGTTCCTTGGTTAGTTCCACTTAATTGGTCTGTTTCAATTCTAGTATTATCTTGGGGTAATGTATTTATACCCTCTGGTATTGCTATTTCTTCTATAGAATTACTTCCTGTACCATCAACCTCTACAACAGGTTCAGTTACTATACTACCGTCTTCAGCATAATCAGCCATAACAGGTAAAGTACTAACAAAACTATCAATACAAGTCCAGCATTTATCTTCAATTAACTTTTCAACCTTTAATCTATCTTTCTTAGGGATAATTACTATATCCCCATGTGAATTCTTAAGGGCTAATTCGCCTCCTTCTACTTCTATGTTCTTTTTATTGTCCATGTTTATTATTTTTTATTACAATAGTTTTATCATAATATGGACCTTTCGCTATCTTTGCTTCCTCTGAAGCCGCAAAATGTCCATCTAAATATGCATCTTTTAACGAAACTTTACCACTAGCTACATCATCCCACTTTACTAAACCCATTTCTTTATCTGCGAAAAATATTTCTTTCTGTAATCCTGAAGATAGTTTTGTAAAGTCAGGGTTTTTAGAATCGATATTTAATAATTCTTTCTTATGCTTATCAGAAGTATCAATGCCATATTTCTTATTAAGTTGATAATATCTCACTAACGCTGTTTTAGATGCTCCTGAACCTTTTGTACCATATTCATTGTCAATTACTTCATATTGATAAAATCCTCTTCCTGGACCTCCTCCAATTTGATTAATATTTCTATCTTGAGATTCTAATTTTCTTACTTCAGCTTCATGCTCAGTCATTGAGTTGTATACTGACTCCCCTCTGTTATCGAGAATAGCTTGTTCAACAGCACCTCTCTTGGTTACCTCCTTAGTTTTAGTAGGTGGTTTACTAGTGTGTTGACTTACAAAATTTTCTGCTCTATCAATAAGATACTGAGGGGTACGTTCTTCATTAGTTCCAACTTTTGGATCTCCTCCCATAACACCTGTAGGTGAAGGTTCGTTTGGAATTGATAGTCCAGATGCAGCAAGAACTAAACCATATTTAGCTTCTATTTTACCTTGTTTACCTGTCATAGCTACTTTACCATCTCCTACTGTAATATCAATACCACCTCTTTCATGTGAAGCACCTTTAAATGTTTTAATTATTTTCCAACTTCCACCTTTAGTAAATCCAGTAGGTTTAGCTCCACCTTTAGCACAAGGCTTTCCAGTTTGATCATTTACCATTTCTACTAGTACACCATCTGTAACCATCTTATCAATTAAAATATTTGTTTCTATATATTTTAATTGTTCTTTTTCATTAGTAATATTATCAGGTCCTCTTTGTATAAAAGTAACTAAATCTTCTACCAGCGATTGTAAGTGCGAGTCTTCTTTAGCTATTCCTAACATATCTCCTAAGAACTTGTTAATCTTATCCATTAACATAGAAACCCAACTTTTACCATCACTTCTCTTAGTACTATTTAGTACCTCTTTAAATGCTGCATTAGTTGTTCCTTGAGAGATAAACTCTGTTACATTATAAAAACCGTAGTATTTATCTTGCAGTTCTTGAGTCATTCCTGGAACTTGATCTGTTTTATTAGCCTTATCCATTATAGCTAACATCTCATTATAATCTGCTACTACAAATCCTGGAATCTTACCATCTAAACCTTTCTTAAGTAATGCCTTTCTATTAGCATCTATAGATTTCATAGCTTTAAAAGAAACAGATTTCTCATATTCTTTATTAACTTCTTCACCTTTAACATACTCCTCATAGGTATGAGCTTCATTAGAAGTAAAAGCATGTAACACTTCATGTAATAGTAACTCTTCTTGTCTTGTACCTTCTAAAGTTGTTTCAGATAAAGTAACAGTATTAGTAGACCTACTAAAGCTATCGTTATTTCCTTTTACAAAGGTAATATTATCAGATAACAAATGTGTATTTAATAATAAAAGTTCTGAAACATATTTTAAGTCATTATCTTGTAAGTTATCGTTATTAGCAACTTCCTCTAGTAAATCAGAAATTAATTGCTTTCCACCTTCAGTCTTTCCTGCAAGTGCTTTAAAAGTAAATACTTCTTTAACTGAATTATCAAATGAATCACTAGTAGTTCTAGACTTACCAACTTGTGCAGGCCCGTTAACTTCTTTCTGGTTAGCTGGGTTTTGGTGCTTATTAATTGACACATTAATTGACTCAGCATCTGCATTAAACTCTAATACATTAGATTGTCCTAGTACAGGAATTCTAACATACACACCCATTCTATTTAACTTAAAAAGTGTTGGGATAGTGTATCCTCTTACTTTCTCAGTACCTCTTAAGAAGATATTTTTAGTCATAATAGTTTTATCTCCTATAGCTGTAGGCCTTATTGTCTCTGTATTAGGTGCTAAGTAAGGATTGTGTTGGAAGAACTGAGTAACGAAAGCTGATGTATCCATCCAATTAGCTTCTGTCTTAATAGCAACTGGTTTAAATATACTCATTTTATTACCATTAGATAAGTTATCAACTAAGTTAGTTACATCTCTTAAATAAGCTTCTGGTAAATATCTAGTGAAATCAGTAGGTCCTTGTTGTCCACCAATTAATAATTGATAAGCAATTAAGTCCTGTGCTAATGTCTTTAAAGTATGGTTCTCTCCATTCGCAGTACTTATTACTGTATCATCTGTTGAGTTCAACATACTTAAGAAAGAATCATATATTAATTGTTCATTGTTATTCTCTCTAGTAGAAGCATTAATACTAATTAATGAAGGTTTTCCATTACTATGTCTAGACGTAGATAATTTCTGAAAAAATTTATTATCAGCTAATGCAGGATGCTCTTTAAGTGATTGCACTATTGTAGCTAAAGATTGATTACCATTCTTTTCACTTAAGTTATCAATTAATAGTTTCTTTCTTTCACTATTAATATTAGTTGGTACTATATTGTTAGTACTGCTATTAACCATAAATGATTTCATAGATTTCCAAGCCACTCTTCTGGCTTCTACCTTAGCAGCTATACCAACATCAGTTGTCTCTCTAATCTCTTCTATTGCCTCAAATACAGCTTTTACTTGCTTGTCATTATAAGGAAATATTTGATTAAGAATATTTGATCCAAACCTTAATCCATGTTCACTTGCTAACCCATTAATAGTCTTACTACCATTATCTGTCTTTAATAGACTACTTGCATTTAGTATAGTACTTTCACCAATATTATCTAATAGGTCTACTTTATAACTAGCCTCAATTAAGTTCTTACCCATACCTTTAGTATCAGCATTAATTGTTGCAGTTAATTTACTTATTTGCTCTCCTACTGTTGTCATCTCTGTAAATATACTCAAAGCTGCTAATTGTAAGTCATAGAAGTTTGATACACTGTCAGGTGCTTCAATCATGCTAGTTAATGTAGCTGGCGTAAGTAAAGCAGAACCTACTGTAGCATTGAATTCAAATGCTGGATTTTTAGCTATAGCTTCACTTTTAAGTTTAGCTATTATAATTTTTTTAGCTTCTTCTTTAGCATCACCAATGAAAGTGTTAGTTGAAGATTTTAAATTATTAATAGTATTAACATAATCAAATATTATATCCTGAGAAGTAATTAGTAATGTTTCATCAGTATAACCTAATTGATTCATTGCTGTAGTAAATGCCATAGTGTTGATATTAATATTTACCTTACCCATTATATTCTCATTAGCATTATCAACTGATGCTGATTGATACCAAGAAATTACATCTGACTTTAGTACTTTACCATCTAATGTATAAGGATCAGATAGTGCGCCATTTGATTCTTTTCCACCAATATTAAAATATCTAGGTAAGTCTTCATTAAATCCAGCAAGAGCTAATTCTTTACCTTGAGATAAAGCATTAAATAAAGAATCGTTAGAATACTTTGATATACCAATTCCACCAGATACACCATTCATATATGCCTCTTTTTGGTATTGATCACTGAATCCTGTAAACTTAGCTGAAGAGATTTTACCTCTTGCATCTCTAAACTCTTCAATAGTTGTTGATACTTCTTTCATATTACCAAACCCTAAAGGAGTAGCCATTTGTTTCTGTATACCATTAGAAGGATTAGATGCTACTGCTAAATGTATATCAACTATATCATTTTTAAGTACCATTTTATCTACTAACTTCTGAGTTTTTTCATCAGTCATATCTGCACTAAAGAAATCAATACCAAACATGTTATCAATCGCTACTGCTATAGCATCAAAACCTTCAGGAGCTTTTCCTTCCTTTCTAATTTTGATCAATTGATTTATGTAATCAGATTTATTCTCTGCAGTTAATGTAACTAATTTACCATCTTTATTAATGAAATTAGATTTAATGTAAGCATAAAGCTTATCAATATCAAAATCAGATCCCATTTGAACAGTTAAATCTCTTGAAGCAATAACTAAATCACCAGCAGATTCAGGTAAGAAACCAGCTATTTCCATATTAGCAGTAGAGTTAGGCCCTTGATTAGGTATTCTCATACCAAATGCTCTAAGTACTTCTGGGTCTATTTTATCGTTATCTATACTTAAAGTTAAATTACCATCTTTAATAGTTTCCTTTAACCATTTGTAAGTACCATCTTCATTAAGTTCTCTAAGATCTAATGTAGTACCATCATTTTGTTTAAGTTTAGAACTTATAAACATCTGTGTTGGTAACATATTACCATCTGCATCTATACCTACTGAATTCAACCTCCCATTGTAAGAATCTGTATATATAATTCCTGCAGTATTATCTAAGAACTCCTGTCCTTCTAAACCTGATAACATTTCAGAGAAACCTTCTTCTGTACCTAATACAAAAGATCTTCCTGGTAATGTTTGCTTAATTACTCTACTATCTACTAAAGACATCAATAGAGATTCAAATTTATCACTATGTATAGAATAAGGTAAGTACTTTAACTCTGGGTCGTTTAAAATAGAGTTAATAACATTAGTTGATAAGTCATTACTTCTAGCTTCTTTAACTAAAATAGTTCTTAACTTAGGGAAATTAATATCTCCGTTATCATCTAGTATCTCAGCTTCTAGTTCTTTTCTACCAGCTATATATAAATCTTCATACAAATCATAGTAAGCTTCTTGTAAGTCAGCTCCTGTAATATTCTCACCAGTTAAACCTCTATCAGTTAAGAAATTCTTAACTTGCGTTGGTAAATTAGTAGTATTAAAGTTTTCACCAAGCATATTAACTAATATAAGTTTAGACGCTTGAGTTACTTTATTAATCTCCTCTTTATCCTTAAAAGGAACTTCTTGTTGTATTTTCATACCATCTCTAGGGACAGTAAGTATATGTTGTTCAGCTTCTTCTTTCTCTACTTTTCTAATAGCCTTAGTTTGTGTTTCACCATCTAATTCAAATATATTTAATTTAGATTTGTAATTACCAACTTTAACTGCTGTAGAAAATGCTGCTCTATTAGCTTGAGAGTTAGTCATTGTTTCCAATAAATTCTCTAACTGTGTATTCTTAATTAACTGTGGTATTAATGGGAAACTAGATGACTTAACATATACTCTTCTCATTAAATCTTCAGTAGGGCGATGTATAGTATTAACGTATACAGGCTTCATTGGCTGGAAGATACCTTTTATAGTTTCATCCTGCATATCCAAAGTACCTTCATTAGCTTGTTCAAGTACTCTAGCATGAGTTTCATCATTAATTTTACCAAACATAAGTAACATATCTAAATGTTCTTCTGCTGTTGTAAATTCTTGTGCATCTGTACCTTCTATCTCTGAATAAGCTTTAATATCAGCTTCTGTTGCTCCTAATAATCTGTAATAATCTAATGATTCTGAAGTACTAACTCTATCTTCTAACATTAAGTATCTAATAGGCTTTAAAGTCTCTCCTACTGCTGCTGGAGCTACTCCTGGAGCAACCTCACTAGCAAGTCTTTTAGTAATATTTTTGAATGTACTTTTAGAATTAGCTATATGAAACGCATTAGTTTCTTCTACTGATAATGCATTAGCTTTAAGCCTTACTCTAGCTCTTTGCTCTTCAGTACTCATTGCTTCAAAGCTAGCTATATCCTCTTCAGTTGCTGTAAGTAATTTTTCAGCAAATTGTTCCTTAGATTGACCTTTAAAGAATTGAGCAGGATCTCCTACCATAACTTGAAAGTATTCAGAGTTAGCTACTAAATAATTAGTAACCATATCTAATGCTAAATTATCTAAGTTCTTAGCTTTTTCATATACATCATTATCAATAAAGGTGTGGTGTGTAACTTTACCAAATTCCTCACCTTTTTTATTTATTCTTTTAACTGGTAAACCAATACCAAACTCTTCCCATTTAGTTAATTTCTCATCAACTAACGATTGAACATATTCTCCTATTAATTTCTTAACTGCAACTTCAACATTAGTAGCATTAGCATTAATTTTACCATCCTTAAACATTCCTTCAATAGAGTTTAATTCAGGTAATCCTAAGAATGTACCAGCAGCTTCACTATGTCCAGAAACATTATTTGTCTCTGTTCTATTTTGGAATGCTACTATTCTATTGTACTCTGATAAGAATAATGAATTATATAGTCTCTCTAATGTTCTACTTTGCATAGTACCTTTATCAAAACCACTAACTTCTTTACCATTCTCATCTATTGTTACAATAACTTTTTTATTACCGTACTCTGCTTTCTGATAAGGCATCAACATAGATATTGAACCTGATTTATCCGCATTAGTTGGAGTAATGAACTGTGTGAAACCTTTATTTCTACCTAAATGGAAACCAAACATTGCTAACTTATAAGCTTCATGTTCAGCCTCTGCTTTACCTGCTAAAGTTTGATCACCAAAGCTACTAGATCTCTCTTGCTTAAATGGATTAAACGCAGCGTAGCTGTAGTTAAATTCTCTAGATAATGGTGTATCATTACTTAGAGCAGTTATTAACTCTGAGTTTCTACCATAAGATGTACTAAGTACTTCTTTTCTTGCAGCAATAGCTTCAGGAGAATTACCTTTAATCTTATTAATTCTATCAATTAAGAATATAGGATTAGAACTAGAAGATACACTCTTACCTTCACTTGTGAAAGACATAGCAAATACATTACTTCTATAAGCAGAATCATGTTGTGCTAATGATTTGAATACACCATCGTCTAATAAATCTTTAGTCGCTAAGTCAGCTTTATTAGTACCTGGAGTAGCTTGTTTTAAAAACTCTCCTATTATATTAAATATACCATTCTTATTACTAAATTGAGATGAAAGGCCTAACTTCTTATTGCTATGCTCAAATGTACCATCTAATATAGCATTAAGAGTATTATCAGTTAAATCAACACCAAAAGATGTAAATAACTTACGTGATAATTCTAATTGCTTAGATCTAGTTACTTCATATTTTAATAATTCAAGTCCCTTTTCTAAGTTCTTTCTACTATCTTCATTAACTTTGTAATCAATGCCTTCACTATTATATAAGAAACCTACTCTGTTTTGTCCCTTCCAATTAGTTATTAATGTTCTAGTTTTAGAAGCACTATCTGCATTCATTTTTCTAATAACAAATTTACCTTTATTATCAATTCCCCATAACATGAATTCCATGTTAACATAAGGTTGAGTAGTTGCAATAGTAAATTGTCTTTTAAGTTGATCGTCTTGTGATTCTATTTTAGTAAGTAACTCTGGTAACCAAGGATACAATGGTACTTCTTTTCCATTTACAGTTTTAGTACTTCCTTTTAATGTAGCTAATTTAACTTTGAAATCACCTTTTGTGTTAGTCAATAAAGACTTTAATCCAGCATATACTTCTTCAAAGTTTGCAGTATGTGGTAATCCTAAGTAATTAGTAAGAACTTTACCTTTACTATCTTTTCTAGTTAATCCATGTAAGAATCTTCTTACTTCAACAGATACTGAATCTTTCGGATCTTTAGTAATATCAGCGCTATTGTAATCTGTTTTCTCAAACTCAGTTACAATCTCTTCACCTGAAGTTTTAATGTTAACTAACTTATTAGATTCTAAGTTAATAGCAGCTAATTCAGATAATCTAGTAAAGTTATCCACTACTTGTTGAAAGTTTCTTATTACCTCTTGTTGTAATAATTTATCTGCTGCTATAGCTGCTTCCAATGGTGCAAGAGCGTTAGTTGCATTTGCTATTGCATCTGCAGTCTTTGCAGCAATAATAAATTTATTAATTGCTTCTAGCTTTTTCTCATTAGCACTTGCCTCTTTATTAGAAGCTCCTTTAACAAGAGCATTAAATTGTGCCTTAACTTCTTTAAGTACGACTTTTAAACTAGTTACTCCCTCAGCCTCTACAACCTTTTTAATTACTAAATCAGTAATAGTACTGACTGCTTGAGTCTGTGTCTGTAAGCTAAATCCTGGGATAACCATATCCTTATTAGCTTCTTTAACTTCTGCTTGTTGTTCAGCAGTAAAAGTTATAGGACTATTATCTCTAGCTGTAAAGAAACCTTTTTCTTTTTCTATGTCTTTAAGTTTCTGTTCAGAATCTCCTAAATCCATATCACCTAATAAAGCTTCTAATGCAGCAGCTTCATTACTACTATCTTCAGTAAAACCAAGTATTCCTTCTATATCTACTCCACCTGGTACTAGGCCATCTCCTGTATCCTCAACCTTGTTAGTTTGTTGTTCTAATTCAGCATCATATTTAGCGTTGATTTTATCTTTTCTTCTAGTTTTACTGCTTTCCTCTGCTGTTCTTTCTCCTACTTTACTAATACTACCCATAGTGTCAGCATCAAAATAAGTTTCTATTTCAGAACTTTCTAATTTCATTTCAGTAGAATTTGTACCAACTACATTTCCATACTTATTTTTTTCATACCCAAATTTATATTTTCTTTCACCATTTTTATATGTAGTAACTTCATAATAAACAGTTTTACCATCTTCATCTATAGATTCAAAATCTTCTACTTTTTCAACTATATTACCTGCATATTGATCTAACTCTTCTTGTCTTCTTTTTTCTATATCAGCTTTCTCATCAGTTTTATTAGTTTGTTGTGTTGACTTTCTAAAAGCATCAACTCTTTCTTTTATTTCTAATATTGGAGCATCATCAACTATCTCATATTGCTCTAAAGCTCTTGTATAAACGTCTCTTAAAACTTCTTGCTCTGCAGCTTCTGCCTCTAAACCAGTTATTATTTTACTTTTCTTCTTGGCTGCTATAAGAAGCATTTTATTGGCTTCTTCCTGAGTTAACAAAACTTGTTGACCATCACCCATGGATCTTCCTAGACCATCAACTTCACTAAACTTATCGTCATATGTTATTACAACATATGAACCATTGCCATCAACTGTGGTAGCTGCCTTTCTTTTACCTTGAAGAAATTCATTAATTCTATCAAGCCTATCTTTAAATATCTTTCTAGGAGTAGATACAGCTATAACCTCTGCTTCAGTAAGTGGACCTAATTTACTAGTTTGTTCTGTTGTTGTTTTTGTAGACTTAGGAGTTTCATTCTGAGCACCCTTAGTATCAAAAGTAACAACTGGTTGTATAGTATAAACATATGTACCAGTACTTTCTAATTTATTAGACTTAACATTAGTCTTAGTAGTAGCTTTAACAAAATCTTTATAAGTATCGAATTTATTACCTAGAGTAATTACTTCCTCATTAGCGTTGATAGCTTTAGCATTAGTTTGTGTAAACATTGCAGATAGTACATCAGTAGCTTCTGCATCAGAATTCCAAGAGTTAGATACATTTCCTCCTAAAGAAAAATGTACTTGCTGGTGATGGTTACTTATAAATACATACCCAACAGTACTCTTACCAGCAGGTTGACTTCCTATATAGTTTACATTCTCTTTAAAGGAACCCTTGTCAGTTACATAAACAAATTTACTTAGGTAGTTAACTATACCTTCTTCTGATTTAAGATCAATACTAGTTTCACCACCCATTAACTTATTAAAGAAATCTGTTTCCTCTTTAGTTAACTCTTCATTAGTTACATTATGATTAGCACTGCCTCTTTTTCTAAGAGTCTCTGCATCAGCTTTATTACTTTTATTGTAAATACTAATAGCCATAGCCATAGAGTCTACTATATCTTTATTATGCTCGTTGTTTCCATTAGAATCAGGAGTCATGCTTAATTTAGAATTTAATACAGGAACAGCTAATTTCTCACCATTATGTGTATCAACTACTACATATGTAACACCTGGTTTTAATGTCTCATTAACTACCTTAATATCTTTACCACCGTCATTAATTATACCACCTGAAACAGCTTTAGCTACTCCAACAGTTAAATTAGGATCAGGCATAGCCTCTGTTAAAGGTCTTGGCTTTTTATCTGCATAGTTAAAAAATTTACCATTACTCTTATTAGTTATTATGGTTTCAAACTTACCATTAGCAAGTATATTAGCTCTAAAGGTTCTAGCACTTTTTTTATCTTTAATAAGATCTTTTTCACTTCCTGCTACATTCATCTCTTGAGACCATTCAGTCCCATGGATGTAAGCAATCACTTCACCATTAGCAGTTACTTTAATTGGTGTTAAATCAATTCTATCCTGTTCTGTTAAAGTAGGATCATTCTTAATAGAATTCCAATCAACTACAGCTCCATTATATGTGACTTTACCAGCATACTCTGTATCCTCTTCTATAGTAACCTTAGTACCTCTAGGAAATTTCTTAGGGTCTAGTATAGCATCATTAAAGAAATCAGGTAGTTTATTATCCTTTTGGTGTTTGTTTAATGTATCATTAGTGTCATCAGTTATAGAAACTGATTTACCATTTACAACTCTAGTATATAATCTAGATAAGAAACCTAATACATCAAAAGATGAATAAATTCTCTTGTAATCATATATCATACCAGTTGGTGTACTTTTACCAGTTCTACCAGCTTTTATACCATCTGCTTCAGCATCTTTTACATCCTCATCAGTTGGTTCAGAAACAACTTGTTTCTCTGTAGGATTTTCTTTAGCTTTCTGTTTTTGTTTATTATCTTCAGTATCTAATCTCTGTTCTTCTGAAGAAGTTAATTCCTCTATTTCAGGAGTTACTTCTACAGTAGTTTCTTCCGTTGTAGTTTCTACATTAGTATCTTGCGCTTGTGCTTCCTTAGCAGCTTTAGCAGCTTTAATTACTTTAGCAGCCTCAACCTTTGCAGCTTCAATTTTTTCCTTTTTAACTTTAAGTGCTTTAACTTCAGCTTCCTCTACTACTGCTGCAGCTTCAGATTCCTGTATAGCAATAGCTTTAGTATTTAAAGTAGATATTAGTCCGTCCTTAGCATCTTTACCAAGACTTTCTAATTCATTAATTTGTTCGTGTATAACAGTTAACTCATCAAGCGTTTTAACTTCAGCTATTTGTGGTATGAAAATAGAATACATTTTACTATCATACTCTGCTCTAGATTGATTATCTTCATCTAAATAATCATTTAATTTCTGATTAGATTCACTAATTTTATTGTCTGCATTCGCTAAGTTCTTCTTAGCTACTTGCCATGCCTTATATTGGTGAGAGCTTTCTACAGCAGCGTTATAACCTGCAGCAGTTGTTTGTGATCCATCTGTTAAGTTAGATGTTAAAGGATTCTCAGGATCGTATAGTGAGTCTACTACAACTTTCTGTTCTCCATCTATTGAAGTTACTTTATATTGTTTTCCTAATTCAGTAGATACTTTATCTAGTGCTGCTCTAGTTTCTGTTACTTCTTTGTTATAGAATATTTCTTTACTATGCTCTAATAACTCAATATTATTTTGTTCTAAAAGTATATCTTTAAGAAATATATTATTCTCATGTTTAATATACTCTTTCTCATTTTTAATTAAAGCCTCTTTGTGCTTAATAGCTTGTTCTGCATAATCAGCATTCTCATACCCAGCTTCCTTAGCTTCTTCAGCAGTCATATTAGCGACATCATCTAAATACATCTCTAACTTCTCAGTAGTACCATTCTCAAATGCTTCCATCATTAATGGAGTAAAAGATGCTTTATTATATACCTCTTGTGCTTCTGGACTATTCTTAGATTGTTCTCTTAATTGTTGTAGTTTTTTTTGCTGGTTAAGTATATTATTAACAGCATTTGGAAATTGTTCAGCAAATGCTTCTTGTACATCTACTCTAGCATTATGTGTAGCATTACTCTTTTTGTTGTATGCTCCACCAGTAGCATGCATTAGGAAAGTCTGTGGTCCACCACCAAAGAAACCCATAGCCCCTTCAAATAATGCTTCCTTAGTTAATCCATAATCCAATGCTCTCGCTAAAGGGTCAGAACTATCATACTCACTAACATCTTTACCACTTAATCTTAAAGCATCATAGATAGCTTCATTTTGTAGCATACCTTGAGTTATCTCTTCAACACCTTCACCTATAGCATGTCTAATAGGATTCTTCCAACTAACTTTAGTCAGCGCTTTTAAATCAGCACCAATACCTTTTCTAGTAAGCATTGCTCTAGTTCCTTTAGCTGCACCAAATAGACCTGAAACTTGCATCATATCTATCATTGCATTACCTCTATTCATTCTTTTAAAGTCAGAAGCTTCTTGTGCAGCCATCTCTGGTGTAGCACCTTCTCTGATAGCAGAGTCATACATCTCCATACCCATCATAGTTCCCTCAAGGTCATTCATAATAAGACCTGAAGGTATAGCCATAGCTGCATTTTGGAAAGCAGTTGTATTTGAAAGTACAGCCATCTTTTTACCAAGATCCCCACCATACTTAGCCATTCTAGCAGTAATTCTAGCAGCCTTAGCTCCTTTACCAAGAATACTCAATCCTTTACCTACAGTTTTACCAATAATACCTCCTGGTATACCAAAACCAATAGCAGAATCTGTAACTCCTTTAACACCTTCCCAGAAAGACATTCCATTCTCATCTGCAGTATATAGAGGCATTGCATCAGCGATGTCTCCTTTTAATCCTATCATTAGTTCTGCAAGACCATTTCTTTCCCATTCCTCAGTTTCACCATTATTAGCAAACTGTGTAACAACATTAGGTATATAAGATAAATCTTCAACAGCAGTAGCTAAACCACTTAGTACTCCACCAACTACAGCGTTAACACCAGAAGAAAAATTACTTTGAGCATCATCCATTTGTTGTTGGAGGTGCTCCTGGTCATAGGCTACGGTTAAACCGTCTCCTAAGTTGTCTTTAATGTGTTCGGCATCAAACTTACCTGAAATAAATCTTGATCTACCTAGACCTGCTTTTGCAGATATACCCGTAGCTTTCGTTTTATCCTCTCTTGCGTTCTTAGTATATAAAGAACCTAAGTTACTTAAATTAAGTACTTGTTTCTTAGAATTATCGTTTATTTCCTCTACTGTTTTACCTGGCATTTCTTTTTTTTTAATATTGAGTTTGTCGTCTAATCTTTATTGCTTCGTCTACAGATGCTCTACCTATTGTATTAATCACACTCCTAACATCTGGAAAATACCGATTTGTTGTAGATGCTGGTACTTCTTTGCCGTCTACTTTAAGGATATATCTACCTTTACCTTGCTTTACAATAGTATTACTTGTACTTGAGTATTGAAATTCTGTAGTACCAGTAGTTTCTAAATCATTATCAGCTTTTTCTGTATTAAAATCATTATCAACTAACCCAAAATAAACACCACTCATAGTAGCCTTAGTTTGTTCATCAGATTCTCCTTCAATAGTAGATGGAATATGATCCATAAGAAACTCGTTTGTCTGTGCATTAGTAAATGCATAAGAATGTGGTACTTTGTCTTTACCTTTACCAATAAACCCTTTTGATATAAATGTTGCTTTACCGTCATCACTGTATGTAATACCAAAGTTTTCTCCTTCACCTCTTGTAAAACCAATACTAAGGTTATACGCTTCCAGAGATTGTGATTTTCCTCCCATAGGAGAACTTTGTGTAGTCTTTAGTATATTATCTAAAGCGTTTTGTAATGCAGCTCCTCCACCTTCTGATTTATCTCCCGTAAACCATGCTACAGGTAATTCTTCTAATACATCAGAGTACTTAAAATCTGGATTTGCTTTATTAAAAGCAGAAGATAATTTATCAAATTTTGCTCCTGCCCAAGCTAATTCTTGTCTCTCTCTTATAGTATTAGTGGGTAGTGTACTTAAGAAAGATCCTCTATCTACTCCAGAGTAAACAGCTGTTTCAATAGCATTTCTCATATTTGTAGGATCTATAGGGCTTCCAGGATCACCAGAACTAATTTCTCTATTACTTCCTGGACTTGATTCTTCTTTTTTAAATATACTATCAACTACTCCGTTACCTAAGTTACCTTTATTTTTCTTAAAGTACGAATCTATTGATTTTTTCGCCTTTAATGCATTTTGGTAATCGGTTAGTTCATAGTTTAAATCTTGGTACTCAGGGTTAGCATTTAACTTATCAATATCGTAATCTCCCTCTAACTTTAACTTATCCCATATAGCTTCAGGAGTAAGACTATTATAAAAAGCTATTGCGCTTTTTACTGCGTTAGGATCTGAAACATCTATTTTAAATCCTAATTTAGAAGCATTTAATATTTTACCTGCCTGCGGAGACATATCTTTTAAACCTTCTGTAAGCTCTACTTGGGTTTTATAAGCCTCTCCTATATCTGCTGCTAGTGGTTTTACCCCACCTATACCAGAGTTAGCTAAAGCAGCTTCTAATTTTTTACGGTTACCTGCTTCATTCATTTCAAATAACTTATTACTTACAAAACTAGAAGTTAAACTACTGTTATTTACTTCATAAAATTCTGAAGCTGGATCCACTGCTTTTCTTGCAATATGATCTCTTATATTTTTAAGTTCATTTTCTTTAGTATAATCATCTTCTAACTGTGCATCTAAGTTTTTAATAGCTTGCTCTGTTTTTGGACCAAGTTTACCTAATCCTGGAGTTGTAGGTGGAAACCCTAAATAAGCTTGTAATTCTTTTATAGCATCCTTATCTCCTGTCTGTGCAGCTACCTTCAAAATATCAAATGCCGCTCTTTTTACTTCTAACTCACCTTGACTGGTTGCTACTCTATCTGCATTAATAGCTTTATCATTCATATCCATTTGCCATTGAGATAACCCAGAGGCTGAATCTAAATATGCTGCATTCTTAGGATCATTTATTAAGACAGGCATTATCTTCCTAGCAAGCTCTTCAGATGTCCTTACTTCATAAGACTTAGTTGTATGATTGAAAAACTGTCGTTCTCCACCTACCATCTTCCCTGTAGGTGTCAATCCAAAGTCCTTTTCCCATTTATCAATAGGCATTGAATCAGCAAGGTCTAAAGCTTGTTTATGTAGATCTTGCCATTCATTAGGCATTGCTTCTTGGTAAACAGCAAACTCACCAGTACCAGTTTTACTTAAGCTAGACTTTGTTTGGTGTTCATTTAATGTTTTAGCTACAAAACCTTCTGCTTGATCCTTAGACCAACCTTTCATCTTTTGTAGTTTCTTAACATTTTTATTAAAGGCTTTTAAGTTACTATTTATTAACGCCCCCTCTGAATCAACTCCAGTAGCTTGTTTAATATACTTCTTAGTATCTCTAATGTAATCACCTGATTTAGATAAATCTCCACCAAAAGCCTCAGACGCATATGTAATTTTATCACCAATAGCACTATTAATTCTTTTAGCCTCATCTGATTCTTCTCCAGTTATACCTTGAATGTAATCTTGATCTAATACATCTAATATAGCAGCATTCTTATCATATGCATCCTCTCTAGCAAGTACTCCTGCTGCAAGTTG
>TARA_R110000764_G_scaffold1012_2_pt1 | contig 19450 bp, 23 predicted proteins | sample TARA_R110000764 | Tara Oceans TARA_R110000764 (sample SAMEA4398111) | marine metagenome | biome: Polar Biome; feature: [SRF] surface water layer (ENVO:00010504); material: water (ENVO:00002006), including particulate matter (ENVO:01000060) such as... | depth 5 m | reverse complement strand
CCTCCAAGTATAACTTCCTGTTGGTTCAAAGTGTACAATACCATTTGCTAAATCTTCATCTGCAGAAGCAAATGTAAGTTTGAAAGTCAGAATATCAAATCTAATTCCTTGAACATAAGTTATAGGAGTAATTTCTTTTTCAACTTTAGATAAATCATTACTTAAAATTATCTTAAAAGTATCTTCTCCATTAATTAAGACTTCTCTCAAAGTACATCTTAAAGATTGTAATTCATCCACACCACTCAATGCTTGTTCAAAGTATTGCATATCCGTTTATAGTAAATATAAAAAAAACCTATTTATTACAATAACAAAAAAAAAGAGGTACAATTAAGTACCCCCTTTCAAATCAAATTATGAATTTATATTAAGAATTTACCAATTGAACAGTAAATGCTGCATTGTCAAATGGTGTATTAGTATAATCAGCAACGAAAACCATAGGGTCAGGCTCTTGTCCTGAGAATGTGTAATCGTATCCGTTCATATCTCCTGCTGCAACTCCTGATGCTTCAGTACCTGCTAACAAGTCTAAACCATTCTCTAAACCAACTGCTACAATTACATTGTGTCCGTTAGCATATTTTTGTTGCAACTCACAGAATACTAAACATCTGTTTTGAGTAAGTAATTTTAATTCATTTCTATCAGCTACTGTCAAAGCGTGTAGCTTGATGTTTACACTTGGCTCATAAAAAACTGTTCCGTTTTCTACTGAACCTGTGATTGTTTCTGTTATAGAGGCAGTACCTCTTGGTAAGTCATATTGATATAGATTGCTTCCTCCAACGGCTGCTGCTATGTCTAAATCTGTCATTGAACCTGTTGCAACTGTTGTTGTCGCATCAGCTAATACACAGATGTAGAATCGCTTCACACCACCCATTACATTTTTACAATCTAATCCCCTACCTTTTGTTAAATTACAAGCCATATTATTGGTTTTGTATTGATTGGTAGGAGAGCCTAAACCCTCCCACCTTTCAAAAGATTAAAATTAAACTATGATACTACTACAATCTCAGCACCAATACCACATTGAACTGCTCCTGAAAATTTAGCAACAACTCTCACGTTGTCAGAACCATCTAGGTCAGACATATCTAACATCTTGATTTCTGTTTGGTCGCTAATTAAGTCAGTACCAAAGAATAAGTTACCTTCTTGTGCTGCAACAATTGTGTCAGCAGGCATTCCTGGACAAACTGCAACTTTAACTCCGTTGAATAATGGAGAATAATCACCCTGCATGTTGTATGCGTTTACATATCCTAAAGTAGATATAGCTGCAATGTATAATCTGTATGCTTCAACACCTAGATAAACATATAAATCATCTTTCATATAAGAAGTAGCAGGTAAATTGTCTATTGCTAGGTTCATATTTTCAATGATATTAGTAGCAGTAAATGCACCTGTTTTAGCTTGTGCTACTGTGTTACCATCTACTGCAAAGATACCTGTTGTAGCCGTTAAAAAGCCTTCAAAGTGTCCTGGAGTAGCTGCTGCACCTGTCCAAATGTTATTCTCAACGTGCTGACCGATATGACCTGCTAGGTAAGACATTACAAAAGCAGTAAAGTCAGATGAGAAGTCAGAGTTGTTAGCACCTGCTCTCATTTGAGCCGCTTGCCAATCTGCCAATACATCTTTTTTACATAATTGAACATTGATTTCCATATTAACAGGAGTCAAAATCTTGTCAGCTAAAGCTAAAGTTCCTTGTTCATCAAAATTACAAGATAAAGCTTTGATTAAAGATGATGAGTGTGTCATTACCTGTAAAGTTCTTTTGAACTTAATGTTTTCATAAGTTGTTAGGTATTCTAACGACTTTGCTTGCTTAAGAGCTGCAGAGATGTATACCCCTGCTGATTCTCCTGCATAGCCTGTTGTTATAGCTGGATTTGCCATAGTTTTCTATTTATTAGTTAGTTAATTATTTATTACAATCATACAAGAATTTATCTTGTGCTGATAATTTATTGTATTCGTTCTTGCTTAAAGATACTTTTGATGTTCCTTTAGAGAACTTCTTTGTGTTCAAATTGTTTGTTGCAGGTTTGTTACCTAATTGTTTAGACAATTCTGTATTCTCATTCTGTAAATCAACAATTTCTTCTTCTTGTGAAAGATTAGTTCCTGTAATTTCAGCAACACTTTCTTTAAGTGCATCAATTTCTTCTTTCATTTCAGTAAAGATTTGCATAACAACCTCAGAAAATTCAGCTAATTTGTCGTCAGACATTTCTTCCTTATCTTCTTCTTCTGTTTCTACTTCTTCCACTTCTTCCTCAACCTCTGCTTGTCCTACTGATGCGATGATGCCTTCTTCTTCCACTACGAAAGTCATTCCATCTTCCATCTCATAAGAGCCAACAGGTACTGCGATAGTCGTGCCATCTTCTGTCATTACCATAACCTCAACACCTTCTACAAGTGCATCAGCTTCTGATACTATAATTGTTCCATCTGAAAGTTTACCCTCAAATGCTAAAGCAATAGTTTCATCCTCGATGCCTAAAGCTACTCTGATTCTAGTTTTAATATCCATTTTTTTATTTTGTTAAATTAATCTATCAGCTTCTTCTATTACATCTTCTAAATCGCCAACTAAATTTGCTAATTCAGTAGATTTATCCTCTAAATCAGTAGCAAGAGGAATTTTAGAAACATCAATTCCTAAAGCTTCAGCACTTTTATCAAATTCTCGTTGTTGGTCATTCATTAAGTCAGCTAATGAATTGGAAACATCTCTATCATTTGATGATTCTTGCACAAAATCGCTAATTCTAGATGTTGCTTGAAGATATTGCGTTTTTATATCTTCAAAAATACTTATGTAAGACTTTAAAATTTCAATTTCTTTATCTGCTAGTTTAATAGAAGTTTCTGCTTCATCAACTAAAGCTAATTCAATTTTTTTAGCTTCTGCTAATTTTACTCTTTTTAGTTTATCTAACTTTGATTTGTCAATGTTAGCTAAATATGTTTTGTTTTGTGGCATAGTATGTCAGTTTATAGTAAATATAAAAATATGTTACTTGTTACATTTTCGGTTTAAGAATATCCTCTAAGGCAGATATGATGTCGTGGTCGCTACAAGGCATAAACAATCCCTCGTGTTCGTGATAACCCTCGCAACCCATTTCTTTAGCAACTTCAATAGCTTCTTCCTTTGTTTCAAATAAAGGCATTCCATCTACTTCATCTACTTGTTCGTATTTCTTTTTCTTTTTCTTTTTAGGATGGTTGCCAAGAGTTTCCATTTTATCAACGAAATAACCCTCAATAGATAATCCTTTTAGTTCTCCCTCCTTAATTCTTTCCCAAACCTCATCATTGTCTATTTTCATAGATACCATCCAAGTACCCTTAGGAACCTCAAAACCAAAGAGTTTAGATTTATCCATTTCAGCATCAGTAACAATCCAACTTTCAACTGTATGAACACCTGTTGTATTTTCTTCGTGCTGAATAGTAGCCTTGTTATTATTCTGATGTTTCAAATACATCTGACTAGCTTTTTTAACTGTTTCTTCTGTAAAGTAAACATAATACTCCTGATTTGTTTCTGCATCAAACCTATAAATTTGTTTGTTAGGTATCAATGCAGGACTAACCAAAACCCTTTGCTCATTGTCAGTCTTTGCTAAAACTAAATTAGATTTCTTTTTATTGAAATACATAAAATCAACCTCTATTGCAGGGTCGGTTACTAAAGAAATAGCGTCTATTGCTAACTCCTCATTGTTTTCATCTATTACTAATTCTACGATTTGTGTGTTATTTTCCATTAGATTGTTGCTTTTCTTCTTATTTTAGTTAATTTATCTTGTTCATTTGTCATATCATCAGCGACTACAAATGCTTTTATTACACCACTTGTTTGTCCACCACTACCCTCATTACCTGCAAAGGCTCTACCTCCACCTGCTTGATTAATTGTACTTAATAATGGTTTGAACATTCTTGTACTCTTTGCATTAATAACACTTTCTCCTTTTGATAATACTGATGGTACTGAATCACTAGTTCCTGTTCCTCCACCACCTACCAAACCACCTGCTGCAAATTCAGGTTTAGGAGTTGAAATAATTGCCTTAACTTGTGCTAATCCTGATGCTATTGTAATACCTGCTAATGCAGGACCCAAAATTCCTCCCTGTGCGATAGCCTTACTTGCTCCTACATAAGTATTGATAGTGGCATCAATAACACCTGCTATCTTTCCTGCTGCTGATTGTTCGCCAAATAAACCTTTAACACCTGCAGTAACACCTTGCATAGTTTGTAAATCAGTAGCTGCTACTGCTTTGTTTATTTCAGCATCAGCCTTTGCGTGTTCAGTTTTAATTTTAGTTATGTCATCAGCTTTCTTTTTTTCTAATTCAGTAGTATCAACACCACTTTTTTCTGCTAACCTGAATAGTTCCTCGTATTGTTGTTCTACTTCAAGTAGTTCTCTTTCTCTTTCTCCAATTGATGCAACTGCAATTTGATTTTTTACCTCGCCAAGTTCTTTTTCTAAACCTACCTGATTAGTTAATTGCTCACTTCTAAAACCTGTAATTTGTGCTTCAATTCCTTTCTTTTCATTTAAGGCTTCTTGTAATGCAACTTGGTTTTCTATATTGTCAAGATTATTTAGGTCTGCTTGTGCTGATGCTATTGATAAATCAGCTAGAGCCAACATATCTTTTTCTTGTTTGTTTAGTATTTCTTCAATCTTTTCATTGGCTGCTATCCTTTCTTCAAAAGTAGCATTTTCATTATCTCTTATTTGTCTTTGCTTTTCTGCCAATCTATCATTCTCCTCAACTAATCCTGTCAATGATGCCTTTGCTAAAATAGAAGCATTTTCTAAAGCCTTTGCACTTTTCGCCTGACTTGCAGCAGATTTAACATCAATTTCTTTAATTCCATCTACAACTTGTGTGGTAATATTTCCAACCTCTCCAACGGCTTCACTAAAATTAGTAACAATACTTTTACCTGCTTCAATAGTTGCTAAAGCAGTTTCTTCTATGGCATTTTTAGTTTCCGTAACACCTAAAGTTAATTCAGCTATTTTTTCTTTATCCCCACCACCTAAAGGAGATTTCTCCCAAGCTAATTGTAACTCTTGAATACCTAATTTGATTGCAAAAAAGGATAATTTCAAAGGTGTTAAAGCAATAGTAATTATACCATTCATCACTTTACCAAGAGCATCAAAGTTTTCAGATGATTTAGCAACACTTTCATAAGTATTAACCAAAACATTTACCACCTCATTCATCACTATACTTATAGTGTCAAAGACAATAGAAATAGCATCAGCAATTTTCTGATTCTTTTGTAATGCTTCTGATAGAAACTCAAATGCTTTTTGTATAACGATTACAATACCTGTGGCTGCTGCTATGGACTTAAAACTTGTTCCAATACCCTTTATACCTTTAGCTAATTTTGGTGTCTGTTTTGCCGTTGTTTCGGTAGTTTTACCAATGTCATCTATTCCTTGTTTAACACCCTCTAGCTTCTTTCCACTATCGCCTGTGTCAATACCGACTTTTGCTATTACTTCTTCTTCTGCCATTTGCCTTTTATTATATCGTTATTGTTTGTTTTAATATTTGATGTATAGTATTTCATAGTGTCTTTCATAACACTAAAATTCATATTTATAAAAAGTCCTAAAAGTTTAAATTCCATATCTAAAATGTTACTATTTGTGCTTTGATATTATTGATAATACAAGCACCTGCACCTGTTGTTTGATTTACCATAAATTGAATGAAATTACTTCCATTGTTTGTATCTACATAATAACTATGAGTTCCCTCTGTTGTAAACACTTGACTATTTTGATTGTTTACTCTCACTTGTACTTTCAAATCTTTTGTAGATACCTCTTGTAAGTCAAATGTAATTTTCCATTTAGCAGTTCCCCAAGTAATTGTTTGGTATCTAGTTGCTAAATTTTTAGTTCCATCTCCTTCTATTTTACAACCACCAATCGTTGAATCATTAGGAATAGTAATTACATTGTTTGTGTCTTGATTAATTTTACTCCAAGTTGGTGTTCCTAAAAAATCAGGATTAAGAATAGAATTAGCAGCTAATATTTCAGGTGTTCTAATCTCTGTAATTTTTAAAGTTGAATTCCAATAAACTTCGTGACTTGTTTCGCCTGTAGCTTTTGCAACAATGTAATCATCTCCATTAGTAAATGATGCTATTGATAAATTAAAGTCATAATCAAGGTTGCTATCTCTTAATGTTGTACCTGTATGATTACCTACTTCTGCGAAAGTACCACCTATGTTTCTGAAAGCTTGAAAATTTGTTTTACTCCACATCTCTCCACTACTTGCATTTATTCCAACGGCTTGCCACTCAATAAAATAAGCAGTTGCATAATCTGAATTTACGTGAAATTGACTACTCCTATTGTTACCAATAAATAGTTCTGTTGCAACATCATCAGTAGTTCTACCTGCATATCCTAAAATAGTATATCTTGACCTATTGGCTTCTACTTGTGAAGAATAAACATTTTCTCCATAGTTTTCACTATAAGCATTTCTACCATTTACCACACTATGATTTGCTCTTTTATCAGTAATGTTATTTACTCCTTTAATTGAATTAAAACCACCTCCGTTATTAGTATTTCTTATTCCTGTTATAAAATTATGACTAGACTGAACATTCCCAACACTTTGATTGTTTATTGGTCTATTATTTGATAGCATAAAAGCATAACAATCGCCTGAATTATGAGTGTAAGCATATTGCAAACAATCTTGTTTTGTTCCACTTGTTGTACCACCTTTTCTAGTTTCATCAACAAATAATACAAGCCCTGTATTTTTAATTTCAGCAATCTTTTTCATATTCTTATTAGCTCTAATTGACTTAATTTATTGTTGTCAGTATTGTAATTTAACTTATTCAATCTGTAATGCTGATGATTAATTTGATATATCTTACTGAAATCTAAATTAAGAATATCTATGGGAGTTATTTTAGCTTTCACTTTTAAAATAATGTTATCAGCATTATATCTGTCATTGATATAAGAAAACCAATATTTCATAAATAAATTGTTAATAGGTTGATTTGCCATTGTAGTAACATTATTTGGACTTGGTGTTCCAAACAAATAAGCATTTGTATTAACATCAATGTTAGCAGGTAAATCAGAATACCAAGTCATACCATTGTAATAAAATTGAGTATTCACTCCTACATTCCAAGCAGCATCATTAATAGCTACCATAGGTGTATCAGATATAGATGGGTTTGTTATTACAGGTGGTACTTGAGGTGCAGTTGTATTACCTATTAAGTATACGATTCTAGGTTTGTTTTTATAAGGTATAATTGTTCCATCATCTTCAAGTGTTCCTATGTGCTGACAAACAACATTAGTATTATTAACTTGTCTTATTACAGGAGAAGCAAATACATTTAATTTTATCTCAACAACCTCATCGCTATCAGTATCAAATTCAATTGAAAAGTCTCCATATTCTGTATTGTTTAATGAAGAATAAGTTTGATGATAAGTGTCATCAGAATCTTCTGCGTGTTTAAATTCTAATCTTTTAGGTATTTCAACTACTTCAATTTGTTGTTCATTCCAATCTACCTTTTTAGTCCAATCTATTACATTATTACTAACAAAATCAGAATAAGGTTCTAAACTTAATTTATTAGCACTTAATGGAACAATAGTTAAGTTAAACATTGTAACCACATCTCTAATTATGTCTTGTAATTTTATACTACCTAAATTTTCACATATAATTCCACTAGCAGTATTTGGTGCAATATAAACTTGTAATGTTGTACCACTATTTAGATACCCTGCCGTTGAATATCCCATTTGCACACTCTGTGCTCCATTAGAATTAGCAAAAGTAAGTGTCAGTACCTCGCCTGCTTCTGCAAACAAAGAACCTGAAAAATTAAGTATTTGTGTAACATAAAGGTTGTTTGGATTGTAGTAACTTTGTCCATAATAACTTTGCGTGTTGAAAGCTACTCCATTCACAAGCATCGTAACTGTACCCTGTCCTGCTTGTATTGTATGATGAGCTAGTCGTACATTAAAAAACACTTGCCCTGATGTTGCTAATGTAACTTCGCCAAAGTTGTTTACATATCCTGCATCATTACCTGTAAAACTACCAAATAGTATTTGTTGGTCAAATTGCCAAGGAAAATGTACAGGTGTTCCTAAATCAATTTGTGAACCTACATTTGCTATGTAAAAACCACCATTACCAACTGCACTAATATTTGATGGTGTAGAACTCGTTGCTTCAGCAATTAATCCTGTATCAAAATATAGCTTACCAAAATCATAAGTATCAAAAAAAGAACTTTCATATTGAAAACCTGCGTATTCAAAAATCTTATTTATTACAGTTTTTAATTTTAAAGATAATACATAGTTAAGATATTTATCATATTCTACATTACCATTATTAGTTACCATGTTACCCACATTAACTAATTGATAAGAATAATCTTCAGTACCAAACCACGATTGAAAAACATTTGTAAAAGACCTTTCGTGATTTAAATAACTCCAATCAATATCACACATTGTTGCATCTCCTAAAGTATCTATAAGAGTTGCAGTTTGATTAAAAAGAACAACATTATAACTTATTTCAGTTTGTTTTTCAAGTGTATTAGAAAGCCTTAAAAACCCTTCCAATACTGTTATTCCATTTATTTGTAAATATGCTTCTTGACTTATGTATGCAGTAAATTTATTATCTGAATCATATCTGTCTGTATTGTAGAAATGATTAAAGTATTCATTGTTATTTTTAGTTGCAGGTAGATTGAAGTTCTTTGAATAACTAGCATTTTTACTACTAATATCTCTTATATCATCTATCTGAAATGTTAATGCTACATTTTCATTACCATAAGTATCTAATTTTTGGTAATTATTTTGTCCTTTAGCAAATAGTTCTACTATCATAATCTTTGTACTCTTTGTTCTTGTCCAACTTGTATAGTAATCACGTATTGTTTTAACTTATCATTGTCAGTAGTTTGTAAAACGTAATCTTTTTCTGTACATACAACTGCTTCAAATTTACCTAATTGTCCTGTACCTTGTAAATTAGGTCTTTGAATATAAGCAACAGGACTTGTAAACAATTCTTTTAATGCTTCTGCATCTGCATCATTGAGCCAATCAGAGTTAGCTTCAAAAGTTGTGATTGCATTGGTATTATAACTTCTTGTTCCACCCTCATAACTACCATACTCCCATTTATTTAAAGTATTTGTTTGATTAACTTGTAATGGCAAATATCCGTAACTAGCTTTGTAGTTGCTTCTTGTTATTTCAGTAGCTTCCGTAGACTTTTTAGTTAGATTGATATAGTCATAAGCACCTAGTCTATTTAGATATGCTAATCTTATTCTTTCATATTTGCAATTAGCAGGTATCACATCATATCTTATTGTTTCACTACTTTTAGCTCCTGATGACCTAACAGAATATATTTCATAAGATGTTATGCCATCAAAAGTTTGTTCAGTTATATTACTACCTGCATCAGTAACTAAATTACTATTTATCATATTCATTGGTCCTATACCTACATATAACAATCCCTCATCCTCTGTTGCAGGAAATTGAGCACTTGGAGTTGTTTGTTGAAATATAGGTAATGCACTACCTCCGTTTGCACTTGTATTTGGAATAGTCAAAGTGAAAGCATTAGTTCCATCTGCTACAACTTTAATCTCTTTTACATCAGATTCAGCAAAAACAACTACGTTTCCATATCCATAATTGACTTGCCATTTACCATTTAAAAAACCCAAAGTTTCATAATCATCTTTTGTAACATTTCTTACACAATTTGTTCTTTTGTTAGTTAAAAATCTACTTGAATTACTGTTAAGTATATAATTAGAAAAATCTAATTGTCCTGATTGTTGTGTTTGAAAATGCAAACAGGAGTTCCAATAAAAATAAAATGGTAATAAAGAAATCTTTTGTCCAAACTTAACTTTTGGACTTTTTGTATATGATTCATAAAATGTACCATTACTGAAAAAAGATATTTGTGTAACGAAATGTATTTGTTTTAGATTATCTCTATTTCTACAAAATTTATCTATTTGATGTACTGCGTGTGGTTTGTCAGTAAAAGAAATTGTATTCATTGTACTACTTGCACCTTGAACACCTTTAGCAAGTATATCATAACCACTTTCATCTGTAACAACTAAATCTTCTACTAAAGCTCTTATATTGAATAAACCATAACCTTTTTCGTTTGGTGGTACTTCAAGAGTAGCAACACTTTGTGAGCCTGAACGTACTTGTAGTTTGTATTTAAAATTTGTTATATTAGGATATTGTACTTGATAAATTGATAATCCGTGCATAGCAAATACCGAATCGTGATATGCAAAATTTATTATTGCACCACCTCCTTCTTCTGTATATTCTAAAGTTGTGTAATTTATTATAGCCATTAGTTGTATTTTTTATTATAATCCTTTATTGCAAATTTCAAGAATTTATTTATATCACTTGCGTATGCTTTTTTAATCTCAGGAGGTAATTTTTTAGCTTCAAATCTAAAGGCACTACTGAAAAATCTAGTAGCAGGTATTCCATACAAAGCAATAGACCTACCTATAAGGTATGCTAAGGACTTATCTTTTATGAACCTACCCTTTTTATCCCTACCCTTAATTCCTTTCCTTTTTACCCAAGCTAATGCAACACCTCTTTTGATGTTCTTACTTTTAAATTTGAAAGGAGAATTTCTTCCGTTCCTTTTTCCTTTAGGACTTTGTTTTCCTGAACTACCTTTAACTCCTTTGTCTTGAAACTTCCAATAATATGGTGCAGTAAATTCCATTTCTAATGAACCACTTTTATAAACCTCAACCTCATAGTCAAGATTCTTTGCTAATTCTCCACTAGATATATGGTCGCCCTTTGCTAAATTATTTACGGCTCTTTTTATAACCTTATCAGCAAATGCCTTTAATACCTTTTCAGTTTCAAGGGTATTCATATTATGATATTAAACCGATAGCATAAGGAATATCAACATTTGCAGCAGTTGTTATTGAAATTGTTTCTATGGTATCTCCTGTTGCTTGTGTAAAGTCTGTTAGTACAAAACTACCTCCTGCTTTGACCATAACGAATTGGTCTGCACTAACTACATATCCCATTATTATTTTTATATCAGTAGTATCATCAGCATTAGTTAGTCTTAGATATTTAATATTGTCAATATCATACTCTCCATTTCTAGGTCCTACTCCACTTCTAGAAAATGATAAAATTGCTTGTGTTCCTGTATCAACATTAAAAACATTATTTACATAGTTCCCAATGTTTGGAATTACTTGTGTAGTTGTTGTATTAAAATTAGTACCATTCAAAGAAATTTCTTCTGTAACACTTGTTGTTAATGTTGTTGTAGCTATTGTTCTTGCCATTTTATTATTTATTTGTTAGTTATTCTATTGCTCCAATACAAGCACTATAATCAAAGAATACTTTAATTGATAAGTCAGCTACCCAACCTGTTACATCATCATCAAATCGTTCTGTAAATGGTTGGCAGTTAATGTTATCTTGTAATCTATAATCTGTGTTTGTATCTATGTCTATTGATTGTGAATTTTTTAATACTGAAATGAAGTCTCCAATGGTTTGTAGCATATCACTCAACACATCATTTTCATTTCCCTCATCTTTACTTACCAAGTCCATTACATATAATTTAAAATCATAATTTATTTCGTTAGGTAGGTATTGTGCGTTCTCAATACTCAAATGTGATACTGCATAGTTTCTTTCCTTAACATCTATCTCCCATATATCTCCAAAGCTATGTGATTTGATACCTGTATTAGCTTCTGATATTTCAGCAAATAATTCTATTAGATTGTTAAGAGTAACATTCTTGTAGTATTGATTATTTTGGTTTATTATCTGTGGCATTATTTCATACTATTAAAATCTTTCGTGTAGCTTAAAAAGGTAAATACCTGTTCAGCAGAAAGCTTTGTTATTTCATTTATTTTTAGAATATCTCCATTAGATAATCCGTGTATCACTCCGTACCAACCCCACTTTGAATGGAAGTCGTTTGAGTCTGCAATTCTGTTTTCTTCATCATCTCTTTTTGTTGTTTGCTCAAAGATGATTGCAAAGCGATTTGATATTCCTTTCCGATAGTCAAAAAAAAACTAGCAGCACCATTAACAGTAGCCACACTTAAATTGTCTTTGAATAAATTTGCTCTATCAAAAGACTTGTCACTATCATATTCCTCAATAGAATATTTCTTTTTCTTTGTACTTGTTATTGGTCTGTATAGAATAGCCATTATGTAGTGCATATTCTCCCAAGGTTCAGATAAATAATTATCTAAATCAACAAACTCGCCAAAGGTTAAGTCTTTTAACTTAGGATGAAACCCAAAATCAATACCATCTATTTCAATTATTGTATTAAGAGTAGTATTCATCTTAACATTCAATAACTTGTTTAACTCTGTTTTAACGGCATCAATATCTTGCTTCCTTATCTTATCTATTAAATTAATAGAAAGTCCTGTAAACGAGCTTATAGCTATCTTGTCGAGGATTGTAGTGTCTGTTACGTCTTTAGTTTTAGACATAAACTCTTGATACATACCTAAACCGATTTGATTCCATTTTTCAGGAATAGTATAATCTTTATTTTTAACTGTTAATAACATTATTCTTTTTGGTATCTATTAGTAAATATAAAAAATGTAAATTTGGTGCGTATTTGCTTAATCTCAATAAAGGGAGTTTGGTTATCCTATTACCATCTCCCTTTTATTGTATATAATACTTTCCTGCGTTAGGCTTCAACTCATACCACATTCTCATCATAAGAGCATCTGAAAAGTCAGGCGACCTACCCAATACATCTTTAACCTTTTCCTTTGGTAACATTGCTAATTTGCTATCCTTATCAATATTGAATCTTCTAACCTGTTCTAGTTCCTGAATAATAGTTTCTTTCATCTTTGGACTATTAGGACTAACATATATTTGTCCACTATTGATTTGCTCTGCTAATTTGTAATAGCATTGTGTCTTTAGATTAGTATAGTTTTCTCCATTGATTACTTTACCATTATTTTGAAATGGTTTGCATCTTAATATATCTCTGACACCTCCACCTATACCATCATCATCCACAATTATATTAGATAGTTTAACTCCCTCTTTCCTTTGAAGTTCTTTTATCACATTTGCTGCTTCAACTATTGTGTTGGTATCTAATACTTTAAATTGTTCTGCTTTCAATCCGTTCCAATAAATTATAACTGTTTTGTCTTTTCCAAATCGAGCAATATCAGCCGTGATATATTTGTCTCCATCTTCTATATTTGAATTGTCAAAGATATTCAAAATAGCATTGTATTCAATTAACTTATCCTCACTATCATCATACTCCCAGTTACCATATAACAACCTCTGTTTACTTACCTCATCTAATTTATTAAGTTGTTCTTCATAGTGTTTAGATATGAACTCATTGTCAGTAGCAAGTGATTGAATAAAGAATTTATAATCAGGTAGGGTATTGTCTTTACTAGGTTTGTAGAACTGATGGTACACCCAATTCTTTGCAGGGTTGCAAGTCATAAAGACTTTAGGTATTAGATTGTTCTCATCTAATTTATATCTTATCCTTGATGAAAGTATTGCTTTCGCTTTATCAGTAATTTGATTACACTCATCAATGAAAGCCATAGTAATTTCCAAACTACCCAAGCTATCATAATTAGGGTCACTAGGATAATGGAACAAATCTTTAAGCATAACTTCGCTACCATTGAAAAATGTTATTATATTACTACCTCCGTTATAGTTATAGTCTTTTCCAGACTTCATTCCCCACTCACTACATATCTCAAAGAATGTATTCAGAGTAGTCTTTTTTAATGAATCTAATTTACTCCTGCCTATTAGACATCTGATACCTTTGTACTTTATACACGATAGAATTATCCAAGCACAACCTAGATAAGACTTACCACCACCTGCTCCACCTCCAAAAAGTATTTCAGAAGTAGTGTTGTCCATAAGGTACTTGAAAGCCGTACTTTGTTTAGGAGTAAAATCACATTCAATCTTCATTAGTTAAATTGATATTAATTTGTATAGGCTCATCATCAGTAGTCATATCCATTTGCTGCTTCTCCCAATATCCTCTTTTCCTACCTTTAGTCTTTAGGTAAAAGATAGTAGCAGAGGTGTTATCATTCTTAATCTGTTTAAACAATTGGCTTTCAGCAAAGTCTAATGCTACTCCCTCTATTTCTTTAACTGCTTTGTTAAAGTCCTCATCATCTTTCATCCAATTATAGAATGTACTTCTAGCCACTCCAACTGATTTACAGGCAAATGTTACCACACCTAAAGATTGTTCAAGTGCTTCTAATACTTTCCCCTTTTTTATGTGTCCATTTTTGTCCATTAGTCTAGGCTTTCATAAGGTATGTTCAATGCTTCTATGACTGCAAATTCAAATACTTTGCTATCATTGTCATATCCATTTAATTGTTTCATTCTAGTTTTTAATTCTAACCATCTTTGAAATGTGTCTGATGATACCTTTAATGATATTGAATTGTCAAACTTATCTTCCTTTTCTAAATCTAAAGGTGCATCTTCTTCTACATCAAATTGCTCCCAATCAAAGTTTAAGACATCTATCATATTAGATATTTCCTTTTCATCAAATGGCATTGTTTTAGCCATCTCATCAATTGAATAGACTTCTTTTAATTCTTCAAAGGTTTCTCCTAACTTAATTGCATTAGACTTAAATCTAGTTTCATTAGTTTCAATGGCTATTATTTGTGCATCTGCTTTAGACATATCAGCGTGGTTATAAGCGTGAGCCTTTTCCATACCTATTGCTATCATTACATCAAGCCTGTGGTTACCATTGACTACTTCATACTTATCTCCTAGTTCTCTTATCTGAATGTTTTCTACTTGTCCATTCTTTTTGAAATTAGCTATAAGTTTTTCAGTCTGTTTTTCATCTTCTTCCTTATAGTTCCATTCTGCTTTGATTAGGTCTTTGATGTTTACATCTACCCAACCCAATTGATGTTTCTTTTTTGCCATAGTTTTGTATAATAATGTTCATATTCTTTATATGCTTTGATACCTAATCTCATATTGTATAATCTTCTTTTGGCTAAATCTTCTCCAAATAGAATTTCAGTATCTAATTTACCTAACTTATCAGTAAATTTCTTTTGGTCCTTGAATCTAACTGCTTTGATTTTTCCTTGCTCGTGGAATGGTATTGTTCCATACATTTCACTTTGCAACCAACTTGTACTATCAACGGAATAAAAAGGATGATTTCTTAATACTTCTGTTTTAGTCATAGCAAATCCGTGTACCTTTATTCCTCTATCATAAGCAGGTTTGATTAATTTGTTATAGTTTAATCTTTTCCTGTGTCCTCTATCTCCCTCCAATGCTATGTAGCCACTCTCACAAGTATCAAGCATTTCCATATAATCATTCCAATCCATTGTGGTTGGGTGGTAAACAGGTACGCATTTAGAATAAAGGTTTTCTTTTCTTAATACATCTCTCCATTCCAATACTACTTCTTGTGTTACTATCTCTCCAATATCTAATTCAGCATAGTAATCAAATTTGTCAAAGTTTTCTTTTAGCCATATAACATAAGCATCAAAGTATTCTTGTGGTGTTTCTTTTGTCTTACTTTTCTTTGAGTGAAAGGTTGCACTCATTACTCCTTCCTCTGATTTTTCATTAAAGAAAGAATGTGCACCACTATCAATGAATAGTATCTTGTGTGCTTCTTTTGTTCCTACCATTGCCTGTGGTCTTTTGTTACCTCTTAAGTAATAGTAAGAATAAAAAGCATATTCTATTTCATTTTTAACCTTTTGTGGTTCTGCACCCTCCACACCTGCTAGAAAGATTTTCATATTTGTTTTAATATCTTATTGAAGTTCTTAACCTTATATTGTTTTGGCTTCTTATAGTTGTGTATGGCTTCGTGTATGCCCTTAACTAATTCTTCCATATTATCATATAAGTTATCAGGTAATGTTTCCCTGTAAGATAATCTATTAGGTGCAAATGGTATGCAACCTAAATTTAAACTTTCTAACATAGCTATACCAAATGTTTCTTGTAATGCAAAACTGACTGATACTTTTGCTCTTGATAATAACTTATAGTATTCATCTTTAGTAGTCCAGACATCTTTTGTTTTTATCCATTCTATTTTATCATCAGGATATTTTTCTTTGTATTCCTCTATCAGTTTATCAAATAAGAAAGGTTGTTTTTCATTTGCCAACCTGTGTGGAAATACTACTATATCTTCTTTTGGTTGTGGCTTATGATTATCAGTAAATACAGGAAACTTTTCTACCACTATCTTATCCCAAGAAGCACCAAAGTATTCTTCTATAATTTTTTTATGAAAGTCAGTAGCTACTATAACTTTATCCACACATTCTATCATAGCAAACTCCACACCTGTTGCCCACCTTGTCAATTCTTTTTGTGCTAGGAAATCATACTTATCCCAACACCCTGCGTGTAACATTCCAACCATTTTAAACTTTAGGTCCATACAATCTCTTATGTATGCAATGTTAGTTACTATGGGATTCCATAAGTCTAAAAAGAATATAGTATCATCATCAGTTATCTTACCCTCTTTGATAAGTTTAATGATTTCTAATCCCTGTTCTAATTTGAATTGGTTAGTACCTATCACATCAAGGAACTCTCCCTCTTTGATTTCTTGTACCTTTTGATTACCTACAATAACATCAACCTTATCTTTCAAGGCATCTAACCATTGTTTAGTATATCTTTCTTCTATTGGTTCTATGTGTGCTAAAATTATTGCCATACCTCTGCTCCATTTTCATTGTCCTCTAATACAGAACAATAGTTTAATTCAAATACATTTAGTAATTCCTTTGCTATCATCTCACAAGACATATCGCCAAAGGTTTTTGGGTACATCTCATCTAAAAAGCTATTCACTTTTCTTTTAAGTAATATGATTTCAATATCTCTATCATCGTGGGTAACTTCTTTCTTGCAACAGATATGAAAAATATGTCTGTGTGGAAATGCTAGAAACTCTACTCCCTCTAACTTACAATCAGTCCATTGGTGTACTGCTTCGTGTTGTAGGTTTACTATTATGTTAGTCCTCATTTGATTAAATTTAGAAATTCATTTCTAACACTATGGTCTGTTTTGAAATTACCTATCAGCTTTGATGTGGTAGTCCAAGTGTCGTGTTTCTTGACACCTCTCATCTCCATACACATATGTTTAGCCTTCAAGACTACTGCTATACCTAAAGGGTCTAGTTCCTCTTGCAGAAACTCTGCTACTTGTGTTGTTATTCTTTCTTGGTTTTGTAATCTTCTGCTAAAGGTTTCTAATGTTCTAGCTAATTTACTTAATCCAACTATTCTTTTGTTAGGTATGTAAGCTATGTGTCCGTACCCAAAGAATGGTGCTACGTGATGTTCGCATAAAGAATGAAAAGGTATATTAGTTTGAACAATCATCTCGTCATAGCCCTCGCTTTCAAATGTAGTACAATTCCATTTAGGAGGATTAAGAAACTCCTTAAAGAATTTAACATATCTTTTTGGTGTATCTTTTAATCCCTCTCTGTTTGTATCTTCTCCAAATGCTTGTAACAATCTTGCTACACTATCTTCTGCATCTCGTTCTCCTGATTCTTCCCAAGGAAACTCTAACCAACCTAAATCAGTTTCATCTATCTTATTCCATAAAGCAACAAAAGGAATATCAGGATATTTGTCTTTCCATTTCATTGCCGTTCTACCACTATCAATTAAGTCATCAACTATGTAATCAGCATCCATTGGATAGTCTACTGCATTTCCTGTTAGTCCTGCAATAATTTGTCCACCTCTTGGTACTCCATAGTATTTTCCTTTAGGTAATTTTTTTACTCTTTGATAAATTTCTTCCCAAGTAATTACACTCCTGTTGTTTTGTTCCATAGTTCAATTTGTAACCTAGTACAGAATTTGATACTCTCTCGAATACATAAGTCTGCTACAAAGTTTTGATTAGTTTTTAATTCAGTTAAGTCCTCTGCATTAGGCATCAGATATATTTTGTTTCTGTCTACATTAAATTCTTGTATCTCATTCCAATTATCTTCATTGCTTATAACAAATTTAAAAATAGATACAGGACTATTGTTAAAGAATTCAATCACTTCTGGTATGTGTCTTTTGTTTTTAGGCATTCCACTATTAGCAAGTTTAGGACTAACATTATATAAATCAATCCAATAATCTAATTCTTCTAATGGCTCAATCGTTCCATTTGTTTCTACTTCTACAAAAGGATGATAACCTTTATTGGATAAGTAATTCATTACCTCAATAATTGCTTTTTGTTGCATTAAAGGTTCTCCACCTGTCCAAATTAGATGTGTACCTTTTTTCATTTGCTCTCCATACAAATCAATAAGCATTTCGCCTACTTCTTCTATTTCATAAGTTATACCTTTTGTCCAAACTTCTAATGTGTCGCACCTCCAAGTTGCTCCATCATATAGTTGTCCATCTTTCTGTGTGCCATAACCTCCACACAATAAGTTACAAGCCTTTAATCTAACGAAGATAGCAGGTACACCCATTGTTTCTCCCTCGCCCTGTAAACTATAGAAATGTTCTGATACTTTAATTTTCATATGATGCACTATTTTTGTTGTTTTCTCTTACTGTTACTTTACTTACCTTTACTCTATTTGACGTTTCTTTACATACGAATTCATTTACCTTATTGTAAATAAACTCTGCAAATTTTTCAGCACCTACATCATCAATCTTTCTTAACTGAATAATTTTAGTTTCTTCTAATATGTTATACATATACATCTTAGGGTCATCATTAGCTACTATCATAGTATGGTCAAACATATAATCAAACCATTCTTTAGGACTTTTGCCATCAATAGTTCCTTTGGCTCTTTTCATTCCTCCGAAATCCCATACCCAATTCCTATCGTCTAACTCTCCCTCAAATTCTATAAGAAAAGAAAGTGCGTATCCGTGCAGGTAATAACAATGTGTATCTATTGCGTGGTGTTGTCTGAACACACAAGAATAACCATCAAATAACTTACTACTCTTAAACATTTTCCTGCTTCTTTATCAGTTCTAATTCAAATTCCAAATGGTCTATTGCTTTCTGTATGTCTTGTGCCTTTGGATTGTTAGCTTTCTTACCTGCTCTTAACAAGTATGTAACTGCCGTTCCCACATTGTAAGTCAATAGGTAATCATCTATAACCTCGTTGGCTTTGATGCCCTTAAAGATACCTTTGTAATAG
>TARA_R110000764_G_scaffold128313_1_pt1 | contig 19571 bp, 23 predicted proteins | sample TARA_R110000764 | Tara Oceans TARA_R110000764 (sample SAMEA4398111) | marine metagenome | biome: Polar Biome; feature: [SRF] surface water layer (ENVO:00010504); material: water (ENVO:00002006), including particulate matter (ENVO:01000060) such as... | depth 5 m | reverse complement strand
GCTGATGGCTGTAATATTATATCCCCATATTGACTATAAATAGTTCCATCATTTCCACTTACCCCTAAAGCAAGTGCTTTTGTTGAACCTGTTGCGCCATTATAAACTTGTACAGCATCTCCATCTGTTCCATCTCTCCCAACAATTAAAGTAGGTGTTGATGTAGTATTTGCGGTTATACTTCCCGCAAAAGTTGCGTTGCTAGATGTATCTATAATTAAAGAATTAACGCCTGACGTTACATTTCTTATTTGGAATTTTTCAGAATCACTTTGGTCAATTCTTATAACATATTCTTGAGCAGTAGTTTTTAGTTTTAAAAATGGGTCTCCACTTGAATTGTCAATTATAATGTCTCCATTTGTTGTTATATCTCCTGCAAAAGTTGCGTTTTGAGAATTGTCTAAAGTTAAAGCTGTAGTTGCTGCTGTTCTAATTTGCATACTATCGCTATCGTGTAAATAATCAATAGCACCTACATCTAAATCTGCACTATCTCCAAAAAATATTTTAGATTGTCGACCTGCTCCAGTACCACTTGCATTTAATATTAAATAAGCATCTCCAGTTGAAGCAGAACTTTTAGCCATTATTACAGCAGAAGCACTATCATTAAAAACTTCAAATTGTTCACTTGGAGTACCTCCTATTCCTACATTTCCTGAAAAAGTTGCGTTTCCAGAACCTTCAAGCCTTAAAGCAGTAATTGGAGTTCCTGATGTACGCAAATTAAAATCAATTCTTGAGGTTGCAGTATCGTAAGAATTAGCAATAGACAAAGTAGTAGTTGAAGCACCTGAATAAGATAATATTCCACGATAAGCCGCAGTATCCCCAATATTAATTGTTCCCCCATTAGAGGCATCGCCTGTAACATTTACATTTCCTGCAAAAGTTGCTGCTGTACCTGTTATACTTCCTCCAAAAGTTGTACCATAACCGTCAGAATCAATTTTGACTTTATCATCAGTTCCCCTACCTATTAATCCTATAAATAATGTATTAGCTACATTTCTGCCTGTTAAATTATAGGCATTTGATAAATTTATATTTTGATTAGTAACTGTTAAAGCACCTGCAAAAGTTGCCGATGTTCCTGTTAAAGCTCCTGTCAATGTACCACCAGCAAGAGGTAAGTATGGGCCACCTTCTCCACCACCACTTGATACTGTGATATTTCCACTTGCATCACTTACTAATGTACCAGCTCCGTATTCATTTAATTGTAATGCTCCAGCAGATGATATGCGCATTTTTTCGATATTTCCTCCTGTTGCAAAAAGTATATTGGATTGACTTCTTATTGCTAAATCATTTATAACAGAACTGGCAATCATATCTCCATCAGTAGTTGCTACTTCAATACCAGCTTTAAATGATGTGCTATTGTAATATCTTAATGCTAAATTATCAGTTGCTTGAATATCAAGAAGTTTGCTTGGTGTCATTCCAATTCCAATATTAGAACCACTTTCTGTGATTATAGAATTAGTAAGAGTGACTGAATCACCACTACCTGCCCACTTAGAAATCTTACCTCCTGTTCCTGTGCCATCTAACACAGAGCTGTTGTCTACCTTCTCCCATTGGTCAGTAGCTCCTTGCTCTACAAATACAGCCCAATCACCAACTTGCCAATCTGTAATTCCATCTAAGTCAGTCGAGCCTGCAACGCCTACAATGTAAAAATGCCCTGTCGTTCCTGTACCACTTGCTAGTGTCGGAGTATTTGTATCTGCATTCCAAGTGCCTTGAAAGACTAAACCAGCAGGAACAGTTGACAAAGCATCTTGAACAAACGCTGTCGTTGCAACTTTAGTAGAGTCATCAGATACTGTCTGAGTAGTTCCTGAAACACCATCAGCAAGGACAGAGGTAGCAGTAACAGTTCCTGTCAAATCTCCTGTTACATTTCCTGTTAGATTACCGACAACTGCTCCTGTATGAGTACCAGCAGAATCGCCTGTTAAATCCCCTGTGACATTACCAGTAACATTACCTGTAACATCTCCTGTTAGATTTCCTGTTACATTTCCTTCTAAGTTTCTGTGAACTGTAGGTGGCAATGATAGAGTAAGCGTTTGGTCTGCTCCTGAAGTTGTAATTTGGTTAGTAGTTCCTAAAACACGAAAAGACTGACTATCTAAATCAACCGCAGGAGTGCCTGTATTAGAGTCTCCTAAGAAGTCTAAATCTACTAGGGTTACTTGTCCTTGAACATAGTCTATAACAGCACCAGAAGTCGGTATAGTGGTGTCGTTATCATTGTTTGCAATACCATCAGATTCGCTAACAAACTTAGATATAGTAATTCCTGTGCCTGTATCCTTTAAAGAACCCCATTCTAATATGGCAGTTACCTTAAAATCACCAGCGGTGTTTACAAATAGACCCGTAGCGTTTCCATTACCATCACTAAGCTGTTTTAAAGTAGCTGTGATTGCAGTTGTATCTAGTGTCTTGATTAGACCCGGATACGTTTCTGAGATTTTAGTGTTATATAGACTTGCCATAATTCTTTTTTTGTGTGTTTTTTTCTTTTTTCTTTAGGAATACTTCTAACTTCTTGATATTATTTTGTTTAGGCTTATAACTCATAAAACCCAACCATTAAATGTTGCATCTTGAGATGGGTAAATGTCTGAATCTGTGTTTTGATTGTACTTAGGAAATTGAGCTTGATTAAAAGCCATATAATCTATGAACCTTCTTGAATACCATTCGGCATTTGTTCTAGCTTTTTCCACTAAATAATCAACTTCGTTTTTATCTACTGATACAGAATTTTCAGCAGTATGTTTATATACTCCTCCGTTGCGAACTTGATAAGCAGCGAAAGGAAAATAATCCACCTGTGCAAACCAAATCAACATAGGTTGAATATAGTCCACTAGAAGCGTTTTAAACTTTGCATTAGCTGGTAAGTCTATATCCGTTGGAATAAGTGCCTGAAGCTCTTTATATAGCTCTGTACCCATATAGTTCTGTATGTGTATCTCTTGAGCCAGTTTAATAAATTGCATAAATTTATCAGTATTGACATTTCCATCCATAATAGAATTACGGACAAGGTCGGTGCGATTTATAAATGTTTTAAAAGCCATAGTTTCTATTTAGGGTATGCGCCTCTATTAGGCATATTTTCAGGTGCAATCATTGACTCTTTCGTTCCTCTTGGATTCTTAATATAACTCTTAGGTATGCTTCGTGTTCTTTTATAAGAATCAAGGTTTTCCGAAGGTTCTGTATTGCTTTCAAGACGATACAAAACTCTCACCCATTTGTGTCTGCAATAGATGCCTCCTTTGAATTTAAATAAGTCATACGATTGTCCTTTGTGTCCCAGTTGTTTGTTAACTCCATCTCTTGAAGCTCTATCAATATCCTCTAAACGATAAACAATACCATCAGATGATAAACGCATCATATTAGAACAAAACTCTCTTTGTGTCTTGCTAGGTTTTCTTGAGCCGACGGCATACTTATATCTAATCTTGTAATTCTTACTATCTAAATAACTAAATGCACTTCCATTCTTTTTAGAATAAATCTCATCAGCTAATTTTCTTAAAAGGCTTTTCTTTTCATTGATACAGATATTAGCCCAATCTTCATCAGATATATCTTCACCTTCATCAAGAACATCTACCTCAACCCATTCTTTGTTTATTTTTTCACCCTCAAGCAAGCCTAACATTTCTTTTCCTAAATCATCAGATAATTCAGGTCTTTTGATGTCATCGTGAGTAGCGCAAGGCATAAACCAAATAATACCATCTTCCTCATGTTCGTGATAACCTTCACATCCTTTTTCTTTTGCAACAGCTTCAGCTTCTTCCTGTGTTTTGTAAACAGTCTCTCCATCAATTTCTTTTAGATTGACATCTGAGCTATTTTTAATAGGAACACAATTAGGAACTTTCTTTCCGTTCTTCATTTTCATTCCATACTGCTCATAACCATCATAACAAGGCTTTTTTAACTCAGTCTCCATCTCGACACCAGTTTCCTCTTCTATGGTTTCATCATCTTGAACCTCATTATCAACCTCTGTGAACTCCAATGGCTGTAAGGTCGTAAAGTATAGATTTAAAGCGATATCATTGTATGCGAGTATTCTATCAAAGGAATCAATCAAAAGCTCCTGAAAAGGTCTAATAACTGTGTTATCCATCAAAAGAGATGCTGTCTTAATCTCTTCTGCATTGTTTCCTAATCCTGAGCTATCTTTTATACCTAAGAGCATTGGGCTGACAATCCTGTGTGCTACCATTATCTTCTTAGAAGATTCGTCTGATAGGAATTGGTATTGATTGTGCGCATCACTTAACTGAATAGGCGTAATATCGGCTGAGGCTTCTTTGTTATCATTAAATGCAAGAATGAATTTACCAGCATTTGAACTACCTGAGAACTTAGCTGCAATCTTGTTTTCTATTAACTGCCTTTCTTCTTGGTTAGGTGTTCCATTATTGAAGTTGATAAGCATTGATGGACTTAATCCATTCATTATGTTATTCAAATGGAAATTTGAGATTTCTTCTTCTAGCTCTGCATATTGCAAACCACCTTGATAGTCTACTGGTGAGTAGTAATAGAAGCCAGCTCTATAAGGTTGTATGTACATTATCTCTATACTCTCTTTAGACATACCAAACGCAGGTATTCTTCTTGGCTTGTCGCTAGGCTTTATCTCTGTCCAGTCTTTAAAATAGTAATAAGCTGGAACTTCACCTTTTTCATTTGCTTTTTCTGCTCTTAATGTCTCAATAGGGAAATGCTCTATCTGTGCAATCCTACTTCTGTCTTTAGAATAAATGACCTGAATAGCAGATTGACCCATTAGCTTTAAATCATAGCATAGCTTTCTGACACAATCTTTATGAAATAAAGAAATCATCTGAGCATACTCATTTGGCTTTCTATTGGAGTCTGTAGCGTTTAAACCTTTTCCATAAATAGCTTGAGATATTCCGTTAATAGCAGCGTTATTTGTCGGACTTCCGTTGTATCTATCGATAAGAAACTGAAAATAATTGTTATCAGCTCCGTATTCTACCCAACTCTTATTCTTGTATTCCTTAATCTCAGGGCTAGTGTAAGTGCTTAGATTAACAAAACCATACTCAGATGATTTAGATGTATTAAAGCCCGTTGTAAACTGCCCTAATTCGTTTCTTTTTCTTTTATTCTTCATAGTGTTACAATATAGTCATTGTTACCTGATGTGCTTTGTATGTATTGACCTTCATTTAATTGATAATAGTCATTTTCAAATTGTTCTATGTCTTGGTCTGTGCAGAATATTCTGTCTTTATATATTACCCCTCTAAATCCTGATTCATCTTGCCACAAAACATCATAATTCTCCCATAGAGAATAATTTAAATTCCAAAAGTCATAAGCAGCATATAATTCTAAATCATAAAAATGCCCCTCAACTAAAGCAGGAGAAAATACATTGTTAAATGTGTAATAGTTACCTGATATTGTTGCAGTTGTTACATCATATTCTACAGTAACATTTGTAGAGTCATCGCGTACAGACATCTTAAATACACTATCATATTGTCTAGGTATTACTTTAAGTGTTTGAGCTGTTGCTGATGTGGTTAATACAATCATACTTATATAACGTGAGAATTAACCGAATTTGCAAAAAGTATAAATCAAAAAAAAACCCTACCGAAGTAGGGCTTTAATTTTAAATCAAAAAAAGATTAAGGTTGAGGTACATCAGCAGATGTTGGGTCAATCTGAGAACCAACAGAAATTGTAACTGCACTCTCTATGAAATAAGGAGCAAATTCTTCCATTCCCTCCATTGTTAATGTGAATCCTGATAAGTCTCCAGCAGCAGCTCCTGTTACGATAGTGCCACCAGTTAAATCCATACCATTCTCATATCCACAGAAGAATCTGTTTCCGTAATAATCCTCTACAATCATTTGTGGTCTTCCTGTAGCTAGTAACTGAACTTCGTTCTTAGTTAGGTTGTCTAGGTAAGGTAGAGTCAAAGCGAGAGTCTGAGTGTAAAAAGTTGTTCCGTTGTCTCTTGAACTAGTTATTGTAGTTGTAAGACTAGAATTTCCTTTTACATCATATTGAAAAAATGTTGTCGCACCATCCATAGTGATAGTCGCGACTTCGTCAGTAGTCGTATCCAACGTAATAGTAGCATGTCCGTAGTTACAAAAGTAAACTCTTTTGATGCCTCCAAATGCTGATTTGCAAGGGACTTTTCTCCCTGATGTTATTACACAAGCCATAGTTTATATTTTTATTAAAAAAAAAGGGTAGGTAGTAAAATCCACCTACCCCTTCTTACGTTATTATTAATCTTATGCGTAAAGAACAACATCCTCAGCAACTCCAAACTGGACACCAGCAGTATATCGCATAACCATACGAACATTCTGTGAACCATCTAAATCTTGCATATCAAGAACTCGAACGGATTGACTGTCATTAAGAAGTCCAGTACCGAAGTACAAGTTGCTTCTTTGAGCAGCTACCATTTTGTTAGCAGACATTCCAGGACAAACAAAGATTTTAACTCCGTTAACAGTCAAACTTCCGTTGTTCCACCATTGTGTTCCCATATTAGCTACACCATTTGCTCCAAGACCATTAGCGGCAAAACCTCCAAGACTTTGCACGTAGAATTTTGCTGCTGCGCTTCCGATATATATGAATAAATCTTCCTTACCATATAAAGCTCCGGGTATTGCATCAACAACCTTTCCTAATTCAGTAATGATGTTTGCAGCATCAAGTGTTCCAGCAGCAACGTCAATAACTCCAGCATCAGCAGCTAACAACTTCTCAAATCCATCATAAGCGTTGTTTGAAGCACCAGCAGTATCACCTTGCCAAAGATTCAACTCATTTGATTGAGCAACTTCAGCAGCTACATGAGCTAACATAAAGTCAGAGAACTTAGGAGGTAGTGTTTGTCCCAATCCAAAACCCATCGATTGAGCTTCCCAATCGCTAATGAAGTCTTGCTTACAAAGTTGTAAGTTGACCTGTAGCTCTGTAGGTTGCAAAATTCTCTCTGTAAGTGTTACAGTAGAGGTTGGTGTGAAGTCACAAGATGCAGCAGATACTAATTCTGTAGTAGCTAACTTCTTGATTACTTCTTTATAACTGATATTGCCTTTTACTGTAATTCCGCCGTCATCGATAGTCGAAGCAGAAAGGAGTGCAGCAGCAATATATTCACCAGCAAATTGACCAGCATAAGTAGTGGTAATATTTGTGGTTGTTGCGAGATTTACTTTTTCTAAACTCATTTTTATTTATTTAATTTATTTAATACTCTATCGAGCGTTGTCCTTACTTTACTTTGAGCAAAAACCTTTTGTTCTACTTGCGCAGATTCTGATTCAGGGCTGTGCTTAATTGGCTCAGCGGCTGGTGCAGATAATTCTTCTTTGATATTCTTAGAAAGCTCAACGTCATCATCTGACATTTCTTCTTTAGGTGATACCATTGCTTTGATTTCTTCAATCATAGACTTCATTTCCTCAACAGCAGAAGACAACTCCTCTTTTGTTGCATAAGCCATTTCCTCTTTCTTTTCCTCTTCCAAGTCAGAAGTGATTTCTTCACCTTCTTCATTTTCTTTTGCAGGAACTTCGTCAGACACCTCTCGGACATCAGCAATGATTCCTTCCTCTTCTACAACTACCAAACGACCATCCTCAAGAAGATACTCACCTACAGGCATTGCAACTTTCTCATCATCTGTTTTGATGAAAATCTCTTTTCCTTTTTCAAATGAATCAGCCATTACAACTGTTCCATTCTCCAACTTCATCTCTTCAAGTTTTACCTCGATGTTTAGAAGTGTTTTGATATTATTTATCATTTCACTTGATTTCATAACTATATAACGACCATTTAATTAATTTTTGCATTTTCATTCTGTTCTTGTGATGTTTCCTATGCCCTGAGCCATTATGTCTCCTGTACAACATTCCCTTGAGTAGATGTTTTTATCTCTACACAAACATCCTCTTGATGCACCTTTAGGCGATGACCTACTGGGTATGTAATTAGTTTTGTTTGGCATTGCTATTTAACAGATTAAGCAAACATTTTTTTAGCTAGGCTTACAATATCTTGAGCAGTTAACTCTAGTTCATTCGAATTTTTGAGTAATTCTGAATACCCTTCTATAGCCTTTGATGAAACTCCTAATGATTTTGCAGCATCATCAGCTTTATCCATAACTTTTATTGCTCTATCAACAGTTTTATCAGAATTATTAGCAGCTTTAATCATAACTTTTTCAAGTTTCTCACCTTCTTGAAATAATTTCGTAAGATTTTTTTGAAAAGCTAATCCTCTTTTTTCAAATGTTCTTAACTCATTTAGTTCAGCTTTAGACTGACTTGCAAGTTTTTTTACATCATCAGCAATTGCTAATTCTACTTTTGACAATTCTGTCTTTTCCTTTGGTAATTTGTTGTAGATTTTATCTAACTCTTGTGGTGTTTTCATTTTAATTATATTATAAAAGAATTAATTTTTGATATTATTTTTTCCATTTCTCCTTTGTTTACTGAAGCATCTGAAATTGTAGCATTTATTTTTTTAATTAAATCTTCTGCACCTAAATCTTTTGCTGCATTTAAAGCGTTTTTACCTAACCTAATTGCAAAATCATAACTATTTAAAGAATCTCTAACAGAATCTTCTAATGTTTGTACATTTTTAATTATAGATTTTTCTTTAGACCTTCCTTCATCATAAGCCTTTTCCATATCTGAAATCAAAGACAACTCAACCTTCTCGCCTCTGACTATCTTCTCGATAGCACTAAGCAACTGTGATGCTTCTACTTCTTCCATATCTTCTTCTTTAGGTGTTTCCATTTTGTCAGCAAAGTAACCCTCAATAGAAAAGCCTTTAACCTTATCTGTCTTAACATATTCGTTCCATATTTCATCGTTGTCTACTTTTACTGAACCCATCCAAGTCCCTACAGGAACATTCATGCCATAAGCTCTTGACTTGTCATTGACTTCATCTTCTACCAACCAACTCTCAACCAATGTAAGACCCTCTAAGGAGCTTGCGTGTTCTAGTGTTGAATTGCCTTGATAGCCATTCTTTAAATACAACTGAGAAGCCTTTGCAATGGTGTCCTTTGAGAAATATATATAATACTCATCATCTCCGTTCTTTCGGTAAATGGGTTTGTTTGGTACAAGCAATGCACCCATTAGTATTTTCTTTTCCTTAGAAACCTCTGCTAGTTTTATTTCTTGTGAATTTAGCGCAATGAAATCTTCTTGTATTGCTGGACTTTCAACAATAGAGATAGCATCTATGCCCATCATCTCTTGTGTCTCGTCTAGTATAAGTTCAACTATTTTCATATATATATAACGATTTTAATTTACGATTTTGTATTTATAAACTTGCGCCCTCTATAATATTTCTATCTAGGCTCTGACCAGTAGTCACATCACTAGCAACCACATAGGCTTTAACTGGACTTTGTGTTTGACTTGCGATTGCATCAGCTAATTGATTTGTTCCTGTCTGACCTACTATATTAAATGCAGGAGGCGAGGGAAGTGCAGGAATGGATGAGCCACCACCAGTTCCACCACCACCAAGACCTGCTGGCGGTTCAGGGTCAGGTGTTGCAGCTATAGTTCTGACGTTAGCAATACCCGATGCTACTATTCCAGCAGCTCCTATTGCTCCGAAAATACCTCCTTGAGCTAAAGCCTTTGTTGCACCTGCATAAGTGTCTCTAATCGCTTGTACTACAGCTATAGCTTTTCCGTATTTTGATTCTTTACCTACCAAGTCTGCTATGCCTGAAAGACCTCCCATTATAGCATCACCCTTTGCCTTGTTTAAATCTCTTTCTATTTGTATTTGATTGTTTGCATTCTCTTGAGAATATGCTAAAAGCTCATTGTTAGCATCGACATAAGCCTGTGTTCCTTCCTTGTATAAATCTCTTTTTGTCTCTAGTCGTTTTTCTTCTATTAGTTTTTCTGCCTGAGCATTTTCTAATTGTGTTTGTAATCTCAACACATCATTCTCTATTTGCTCTGCTGTAAACTCTGACTGAGCTTTATTTCTTTCCGCCTCTCCTGCACTAAGTGATTCATTCAATTCTAACTGCTCTCTGTCTAAAGCAAGGTCATTGGCTTTTTGCTCTGACCTGAACCCAGCTATCTGAGCTTCTACTCCTGCCACTTCATTTTTAGCCTCCATAAGAGCAATAGCATTCTCATCATTGCCATTTTTATTGAATTGTGCTTGAGCTGTTGCAAGTATAGCATTGGCGTTTGCCAACATAGCTTTTTCTTGCTCGTCTAAAACCGCATTTAATTCATCATTGGCTTTTTTACGTTCAGCAATAGTGTTTCTTTCTTCGTCCCTTACTTGTCGAAGTTTCTCTGCTTGTAAGTCATACTTTTCTATAAGACCTTGATTTGCTACCGATGCCATTTCAGCAGTTCTTGCTAGTTGTACATTCTCAGCAGCTGACTTGACTGTTGCCTTTGTGTATTCAACGACACCACCTATGACTTTTTTTGTTGTTTCTACAACCTTGTTAAAGCTATCGTCTACACCAGTAACGACATCAAACAATTCAGCAGAGGCAGAATTAGCATCTTCTAAAGCTCCTTTAAAATCTCCACTAAATACTTTAATTAAAGCACTACCTAGAAACCCTAACATATCAAGCAACGATTCAAACCTCTCAATCAAGTTGTTTGTAATCGCAGTTCCTAAATCTTTTACTGCTTGTTTCGGGTCTTCAAAGATTGCCTTGAAAAAATCCACAACAACACTAACATTACTATCAATAAACTTGAAGAAATCATTGAATGCTAAACTTATAAACTCAAACGCTGTACTAAAAGCATCAGCAACCTTTTGATTCTGAGAGAATACTTCTTTAAGTTGTGTAAATGCAGCGATAGCTAAACCAATACCAGCAGCTTTAATAGCTCCGCCAATTTTTCTTACACCACCAGCAGTTTCTTTAGATACCGCCTCTACGTCTTTTAAACCTTCAACTGTTTCCTTATTGCTATCACTAATAGATTCAGCTAACTTGTCAATGCTTTTTGCTAAATCATCAACATTCTTTTCCGCTTTACCAGTATCTACGTCTAATTCAAATTCTCTTACTGTTGCCATTTCGATTCGTTTTTAATCTTTTTGTATGCTGACTTTATTGTCTTTGGTAAATTGTATTTGCCTTGTGCTATTCTGATATTCTCAGTTTCTCCTTTGGCTACTTTTAAAAGGTCTAGTATATTCTTAATCATTGTACGTTGTTTAGAAGCTCAAGCGAACTCTTGCCATTGGTTAAATCCGTTGTGATTGTATTTATCTTATATGACTGTTGTCCTATAGTGATATAATCGTTCATCTGAAGGTCATAGATAACTTTTAAGGGCATAAAAGCAGAAACCTTTGTAATTCTACGTCTTGTGCTAAATACGTCTGTTATATAGGTTTTATATTCTTGCTCAAATAAGGTGTTTGTAAAATCACTTGTTCCTGTAAACTCATTTATCTCTAGTGAATAGTTTAAATTATTTGTACTTGTATTTGAAGCTAGAGCTAACGAATTAGATGGAACAATATATTTGGGTTGTGATATTCCTGAAGAAGCTGAAGACTTTAAGTATATCGGTGTTGCTGCTGGTGTTGTGCTTGCACTTAAAGAAACAGCATAGAAAATTAAAGGTTCACCAAAATAGGGTTGTTGATTGCTGTCTACAAAAAACCCATATTGAATAGTTGTAGAACCAAAGACAACTGGAGATGCGTTTTGGTTTGCTAACCTTTCAAACATCATGTGTTCAAATGGAGCTTCTAAGTTGTATTGATTATTAGGTGCATCAAAATCTTGACCATCTTGTGTGTATCTCAGCTCACCCCAACCAACATTGTTTGCTTCGTTATACTGATTAGCTAAGAAAGTCCTTGTGCCTTTGTATTTAAAGTTTATTTGTCTAAATGGTAAAGCAACATCTACTGTGCTTTTAGTTATGTCAAGGTATTTGTTAATATTAAAATTACCTCCACTAGAATTGTTTGTCCTATCTGCATAATAGCTGTCTAATGTCCTCACAACAATAACACCAGCATTGTCAATATAAGCAGTAAGGTTAAACATTTTAAACAGCCCTGTAATAAAATCAATAATTCTCATCTCAGGTATTTGTTGAGCTATTACCATAGGTATGTCTGAGCTTAATGAATTTATATCAGAAGCATTATTTAATGTGTTTGTAAACGCAGAACCTGAAAGGTCAATTCCTGTAAAAGAAAAAGATATATTATCTGAAGTGAAGTCCAAAGAAACAGAAGAATTAACCTGAACAGTATATGTTCCTGTGATAAATGTTTGACTTAAATTAAATACATCTTCTTGGTTAAACTTTTCAAAATAAGTTTCTCCATTTCTTAGTATTCTAATATTATATTTTATGCTATTATCTTCAGGCTCTATACTTATATCACAATTAATTTGTCCTTGACTAGCAGCAGTTGTGTCAACTAAAATATTTGCTCCAACTCTAGTCACTATAGCATTTCCTGAATTAGCTACTGTCCAATCATCAACTTGCACAAAATTAGTAGTTGTTTGTTGTGTTAATTGAACAGCTCCGCTTTTCCTATGCAACCACATATATAAATTATAGAATGTAGAATTGCTTGTGCTAAAGAAATCAGTAGAAAAGTCTATTGATGGATATGTTGTTTCTATCGCTTGTATTATCTCATATAAGCGAATAGCATATTTTAAGTCAGACCATAGAACACCATTTGTTGCGTTGTTACTATGATAGTATAAATTACCAGCGGTATTGTGAGCAGAACCATGTGAATTATAAAATAGCCTTTGTGTATGTGTTATCAATGGAGCTATAATACTTTGAAGTCCACTATTCATTGCCCCCAAAATGCCTGTTGAAGTTGAACCAAATTTGTATGGTCTATTCAAGCTATTAGGAAATGACAAAGAAGATAACTCAGATTCCCCAAGAACGTCTTTTAAGTTTATTGTGTTACCAAAGAAATTAATCTTGTATGCGTATGGTAGATTTTTCTTTAACTCCACCCCTGTTAGTTGTATGAATCCAGTTTTAAAGGGTATAAAGTTTAACTCAATAGAAGAAGATGCTTTTTGTCTTGCATCAAATCCATTTGCTATGTCAAAATTATAGTAGTGTTTGAATATCTTGTTGTTTGAACTACTAGCTGGAACAGTAAATGGTTGAGTGAACTCTGTAAATACCTTCTCAATATCCTTAATGTTCTGAATTGACTGAGTCATAGAAACAGTCTCATCCGCAAACAAGTCTAATCTTTCACCTCCTATGTACAGTTGTAGCTTTTGCATTATCTGACGTTGTTTATGTAGTCAAAGGCATCTTCAAATTCTACTGTGTATTCAATTAGCTTATCGTTTAAAGATGTTTTATAAACCAAATCAGAACTCTTTACCATTACAGGCACAACTTCTACTCCTGAACCTGATGTGCTTGGTCTAGTCATCCATACATAGTTAGACAATAGTAATTCCTCAAACATACAATTAGCTTCTTCAGGGTAATATCCTGAATTGAATATGTTGCTTTGTGTCCCTTCTGTATTGAAGTGTTTCTTAGATGCATCATTGACATCATAAGTCACAGCTCCTGTTGTGTTTATAATGTTTCTTTGAAAATTCTCTGTAGTTCTGTTTAGCCTTTTGACATTCTTTAAAAAGAAATAAATGTCTTGAAGCATTCCGTACTTATTGACAAAGGTGAACTTGTTTCCTGTGCCATACTTTGAACAATCAACTCTGTTTATTTTTAGCACTTGAGTAATTTCGCCCTCTCCACCAATTTCTTCTTCGGTAGTAGAATAATCTTCATAAGATAATTGATAATCACTACCCACTCCTTGCATATAAGGAGCTTTCCCCTCTACACCCACAGGAACAAATATCTGACTATATCCATTGCTTGCTTTAGAACACACTAACCAAGCAGGGGCAGTTCGTGATGGAAATGGTATTGCAGGATTAGCACCCTCCATAAATGTACCAAAGCCATCAACACCTTTTACAGTAATGTTAACTATATCTTCTGTGGGGTTGCCTGTTCCATTAGCTCCTGCATAACCAAAAATCTGTAATTGAATTGTTAGTTCTTGAATTGTGTAAAGCCCATTGAAAGAAGTAGTAAAATAATCTCTAGCAAGTTCCGCATATTCAAAGACAACATTACTTCCAGCGGTTGTGTTTTTAAGTAGAGTATATCTTAATGTCCCACCAATACTAATTTTTAATGTTGTTGATAATGTATTTGATGCTGCGGTAGCATTTATATATTGTGGACTTCTAAGTGCTTTTTGTGACATCTTGTTTTATTTTGATTCTCCGAATAATATTTTATTTTCTACGTCTAAGACAAAACCATTGAAAATCTCATCTGCATATTTATCTATGCCTTTGTTGAATGGTTTAGAAAAGAAGAATGAAGGTTTTAATCCTTGACGAAATACTGATTCTCTAATTGCATAAGCATTGAGTCCTCTTGATTCAGACCATTTTTTAAAGTGCTTAACTGATGGCTTCCTTCCCTCTTTAAAACTATACGGACTTTTTCCGCCTTTTTGTTTCCATATCTTTCCCTTGTTGTTCTTTCTATTGAACTGGCTTGTGGTTTTTCTTGTGCCTCCTGCACCCCTTACTCCTTTGTCTTGAAATTCTCCATAGTCCTCCATCAAGAACTCTAACAAGAAAATTCCTTTCTCAGAATCTAATTCATAAGAAATAGAATTATATAAAGGGCCATCTCCCTTTTTTAACTTAGTCAAATTTGACCTAGATTGTTGAACTACATATTTACCATATGCGTTTAAAGCCTTTTTTAGATTGATATATTTATTCGTTGCCATCAGCAGATATAAATATCGTTGTAAATCATTACATCCATAGTAGCACCCCACCCTGCTAACTCATTCTCAAATCTATCATAGAAGGGTTCGCATGTAGGATTGCCATCAAGCTGATATTTATCTGTGAACAACTGACCCATCCTTAATATTTGAATGAGCTTATTTAAGACTGTTAGCTGAGTGTTTAGAATGTCTTGATGGTTATTGTTGCCTGTGAATATATCTAACGTCTCATTCTTTGATTGGTCAACCATATCCATAGCTAAGACTGTGATGTTGAACCTGAGAACTTGCTCCTCGTCTGTTACGTTATTGATAATAATATGACACATAGGAAATATGTCTTGCTTGTTAAGATTGACATCAGACAGCTCTCCTGTGGTGACTGTGTTAACATTAGGGTCACCTAGCAACTGAGTCTTTATTGTTTCCGTTAATTGATAGAAACCTCTTACCGCTTGATTATCATTGTTGCTCATTTTACCTTTCTTTTAATTTGCTCTGCTTCTAATTCGTTTTTGTCTTTCATAAATGACAACATCATAAGACATTCGTGTACGTTCAATTTTGTGATATGTTCAAATCTTGTAATATCTCCTTGAGCGAGTCCAAATATTGATTGATACCATCCCCACTTAGCTGAGAAGTTAGATACTCTGTCAAGTCCAAGTTCTGTTCGTTTTCCAAATAACTCATCATAGTTTGCGACAAGTCCAGTCCTAAATTCCACAAAAAAAAAACAGAACTCAATACCGCACTCATAGGAATATTTAAAGCGTTTGTAAAGTCATCAACTTTGTATTCTTGAATAGAGTATTTTTCTTGGAACTTGTTTTCTATAGGTCTGTATAAAACATTCATTGCTCTCTCTATGTTTTCCCAGTCTCCTATGTATGTGTCCAGGTCTATGTATTCACCTAAAGACAAGTCATCCATATTTGGATGGAAACCATATTCAACACCATTCACTTTAAACCTTTGAACAAGATTAGGTTTTTCCTCAAACATATTTGTAAGGACAGAACTGATTTCGTTTGTGTCATTGTATTTTAATTGCATGACATCCTTTAAAGGTATATTGCAAAATATCTCAATCATCTTCGCCTGAAGAAATCTCTCGTCATCATTATTTGTTTGAATATTGAGAAACTTTTTATACTGAGAAAGAGTAATGTCGGCTAGTGATGTTGGTATGTTGACTTTAATCTTCATAGTTATATAACGTATTTTTTTGGTGTATTTTCTAAACCCTAATTTAATAAAAAAGGGCGGACATTTCTGCCCACCCAAATTGCCTAACCAAAAGCAACTAAACTATTATTTATAGCTAATCTTGAATGTCTAATACTTTTCCAGTTTTATAATCTGTAATATGAAAATGTTCTGCTCCAAAAGAAAGTTCAATTGCTTTGTCTAAAGAATCAGAATAAAGTATTTCATCTTCATACTCTCCTCCATAATATTTATGAATAACATATTTCATAATTATAGTTTGTCTCTCTTATTCAATCCTTCAATATAGATTTGATTCTCCAGTTCCATCTCTAAATGGTGTATGGCTTTAGCTATGTCCTGAGTGATTGGATTGTCAGGTTTCTTGCCAGCTCTCATAATATAAGTGAGTGCAGTCCCTAAGTTGTAGTTGTCATCTTGAAAGTCCCATACTACATTCTTAGCTTCTATCTTCATATACTTGCCTAGATAATACTTTGGTGACTGTTTCATCTGTCAGAGGCTTCTTGACAAGCACTAGAGCAAACACCCCATTCTTGTTCTATTCGTGTTCCACATTCTGTGCATTCACCTTCGTAATCTACTAGGTAAGGATTTCCAATGTCTATATAGCTCATACTTTGTAAGTGTTAAATATTTCTTGAATCTCTTTTATTTTTAACTTGGTTAAGTTAGTCATATATTTTGCATCTGAGACAGCCATTCTTCCATCTTGTTCCTCAACCCTCAATCTGCCCACATAGGTAGTGATTTCCCAAAAGGCTTCAATGACTGCTGTAAGTTCTTTGTTGTTTGGTTTAGCTTTGCTCCACTTATCTAACAACTCAAGAATCATCTTGGTGTTGCTTGTGTATAATAAATTGTCTGTGTCTTTCATAGTCCAAATATATACTTTAAGAGTGCAGTTCCAGCAAATGGAAACAAACAAAAGGCTATTATCAATGTGAAGCCAAAAGCGTATGCTTTGTAATCTTCTAAGGTTCTAGGTCTTTTCATATTGCGAATATACACATCAATGACTTATCCACAAAATGTTTCAGAACCTTATCTTAGCTAACGTGGTATTTGCCTCTGTTAGGATTCTGAAGCTGATACGATACAGCGTACCTGACTGCATCCAGTAGGTGATTCCATTTGTCTATGGGTGTGTTTGATTTTCTTTCTAACCAACAATAGTTATTCAGCTCTTTAATCAGATTGATACTATTCTCCTCCACTACAAGGTCATAGTCTTGGAGTAAGCTAATGCCATAAGTAATCGAACCCTGTCCTTTGATTGATTTGACAATGTTGCATCCTTTGGCTTTTACCTCTGATAATAATCTAGGTTCTGCGGAGTCTCCTACTATAAGGTCTGTATTAGCGTGTTTAAGGTTGAGTGATGCAATCTCTGAAGTGGTAAGTCCCTTGAGATAAAAACATTCTTTTAGATAGATTATTTTGTTGGCTGTGTCTATATTGGTTTCTATTAGCGTTGATTCATCAGAAGCAAATCCATAATCCTGACCAAAGACAGAAACACCAACTTTCCTAAATTGACCTACCTTCCAGTTTGTGAATATAACCCCCTCTGCTTTACTTAACCAACCACCTAACATTTGATGCTTGTATTTCTCAGGTCTTCTTTGTCTTATGTTTTCTATCTGTTGTATATAACTCTCTGAGAGGTTCTCTAGGTTGTCTTTGTATGTGGTGTGAATGTATGTTGTGTTTTCCTTGCAGATATTCTGACCCTCCTGAACTCCTTTGTCCTCAAAGAACCTGTTGTATATCCAATGCTCTTTAGTGGTTGGGTTTAGAATCAGCATGACCCTGTTTCTTTTGTTTTGTTGTCTTACTGATAAATCTATCTTGTCAAAGATGTCCTCATCCATCAGTTCTTCTGCTTCATCCATCACCCAAGTTGTAACACCTTGCAATGACTTTAGATTTGCTGTTTGGTCACCTGATGATGTCTTGAGTCCCTTGAATACAATCTTGCTCCCTGAGCGTTTATTTCGTATTTCGTCTTTCGTTACTCTGAAGTCGCTAAATATCTTTAAGGTTTCTAGCTTGTCTATAAATTCAGGAATGATAGATATATAAGCAGAGGCTAATGTGTACCTTGTAAATAAGATAGTATGCCCAGCTTCATACGTCAGAAGCACAAGCATCAGATTAACACTAAAAGACTTTCCTGAACCTCTACCTCCAGTTATAATGAAGTAACGAGAATCGTCTGTGGCAATAGGTGCATATTTTTTGTTTACCTCAATCACTTGAAATTTATTAGCTCCCTAAAGCTAATGTTTATTCCCTCGTCTGAAGTAATGTCCACAGATTCTTTGGGCTTACCATAGCGATAACCAAAGTACAGATTCATAGCTCTGCTATCTCCCTTGAGAACAAGCTCACCTAGTTTCTCAATGACCTTATCGTTGTCTATTAGATTGTCTAGCTTTTCAATTAGCTTGACCTCATCAGCCTTCTTTGGTCTTCCTGCGCCATCTCTAGCACCTCCGTTATTTTTTCTCTTATCCATAATTGAATCCTTTTTGTTTATTCAATCTATTTATATAACGTAAGTTTTTACACAATTTCTTTTTCATTGTATTTCCACTCAAAGCTCTTGACTAAATTTCTGACAAATGTTAATGCTTCTTCCTCTCTGTGTTTAGGTATTCTTTTGACCAACTTAACCAATGGAAAGTCTAACTGTGCTTGTAGCTTTTCGCATCTGTCCTCTAGGTACTGGACTTTGTTTATCTCATCAATGTGAATATCGTCTTTGAATGTGAAGATGTTTTCTAACCTACCTAAGTTTTTGTTGTATTTCTTATTTGATGGATAGGTGTTTACAGAATTAATGACTGTGGCGTGTGTTATGTGTTTGCCATTCTCCTGAAAGAAGTAAGCAATACTTGTCCATCTCATTCCTAGCTTTGACCTAAGTAAGTGACATAACAAAGACCTTACCTCTATGACGTTTCTTCTTCTTGTGTTTTCAAATACGTTTAACCCTGTTAACTCTTTAATCTTATTGGCTAATTCGATAGGTTTTATTATTGTGTTCATTGTGTTCTTAATTTTAGTAGGTGATAACATTCTGTGTATCTCTGTCTAGCCTTTCCTTTGTATTCTTGTATGAATAGCTCATAAAGTTTTTTTGTGTATTGGTACTTTGTCTTGCAACCATCATAATACTTCTTTGCAAATGCTTTTCCTTTGCCTTTCATATATTGAACATTGTCTGCACTATCTCCAACTATCATCTGCTCATAGAAGTTGTACATAGCTTCTTGTTCTGTTATGTCAAGAACTTCCCTATGCTTATAGTGGTAGTTGTATATCAAAGCTGGGAATTGTCTGTAGTCTTTGTCTACTGATACAATCATTACGTTGTCTCTGCCTAT
>TARA_R110000764_G_scaffold233159_2_pt1 | contig 19586 bp, 24 predicted proteins | sample TARA_R110000764 | Tara Oceans TARA_R110000764 (sample SAMEA4398111) | marine metagenome | biome: Polar Biome; feature: [SRF] surface water layer (ENVO:00010504); material: water (ENVO:00002006), including particulate matter (ENVO:01000060) such as... | depth 5 m | reverse complement strand
CGACGTGGCAGGCGGCGAGCCCCCACCTTTGTGGCTAAAGCCGCTTCCCACCCTTCAGCCGAGTCGGCCTGAGCCGCCCGGCGCGGATTGGCTGGCCTGTCTTGCCAGCGAGGACAGGCGGGCCAGCCTGGCTGAACGCTGGGCTCTGGCTGGTCTCGCGCATCGCCAGCAGATCAGCGTCGAAGGTGTCCGGCGACCGCCCTCCGTTCCGCTTCTTCACTGCCTCCTTCGGCTCGAGCTTGATGAGCGGACCCTTGCTGTCAAACGTGCGCTCGAATCGTGTCCACGTCGCTTCGTTCCACGAGCGCGCGAACTTCTTCGGGATCACGAAGACGCCCTCCTGCAAGCCACGCCGCGCAGCCCAGTGCATCTCCGTCCTCTGGTTGAGGAACCGCTGTGTCCCCATGAGGTCGCGCCACTGGCCCGCCGCGCCCCTCGCGAAGTTCACACGGTCCACGTAGAGCCCACGGCTCGCGAGGATGTCACAGACGCCCACGAGGCCCGAGTCGTCTATGCTCACACGAGGGCCCTCGATCACACCGCCGTCCCAAGTGGAACCCCCTGCCCCAAGCCCAGAGACTTCTGCGCCCCATTTCTCGCAGAGAGCCTGGATCGTGGTCGCGATGCTGACCTGACCTTCTTGGTCGTCTGCGTCCGGCGCCCAGACGAACTCCGTGCGCTTCACGCCGTCCACAAACAGCGAGGCCACGCACATATCAGGCTTGCCCGTGCCGATATCCACGCCGATGCGCGGACCGAGCGGGCGCAGGTTGCGGTCCTCTGAGCTCACGGCCGCTTCCAGCGCCGCTCGAGGCACGACGTTGAACTCGGTGGAGCCGCTCGGGAAAGTGCCGCACCAGTCGCTCTGGAAGATCGGATCGTTGAACTCGTACTCGTTGCGGGCGTTCGCGATCTCCTTGGCGCTGACCAGGTACTCCGGGACGTGGCCCCACTCCTCGTCGTAGACGATCCCCACGGGTGCCGGCGCATCCTTGATGGGCACGCTGCTCACGCGCATCCTGTGAAACGCTGACCCGTCGTGGAAGGCTCGCACATAGTCGTGGTCCTCGTCGGCGCCGAGGAACGGGTTGCCCGTCATCACGAGGTACACGTTTGGCTTCGTCAGCATCCCTCGTAGGACCCTGAAGGCTTCGCTCGACACACCCGGCGCCTCGTCGATCACGACCAGCATCCGCACAGATTCGTCCTCGGCCTGGGCGGCTACCCACTCCATGTCGGACGTGCTCATCACGTCAGCGTCAGGGTCGCTCGGTATCGAGGGGGAGGCGTGGAATCCGCGCATCGCGTCAGGGTCTCGAGATGGCAGGCCCAACGCCCAATGCCGCTCGTCAACCTTGATCTCTTTGGCGCTGGTCGAGCTCGTGGCAAGCGGGCGCGTGGCTCGCACCATCGCAGCCTTCGCCTCGGACATGACGCCCTTCTCGACCTGCCGCATCGACGGAGCGACGATGATGACGCGGCTGGGCTGCGTGTAGAGGAACGCCGCCACGAGCTGTCCGAGCGTGTACGTCTTCGATGTCGAGCGCGACGACGTGACAGCCACGCGCCGGTACTTCATCACGGCCTGGATCAGATGGCGGCTGAACTCCCACATGGTGATTCCGCCGCCCTGGCCCTTGTTGCCGAGCACGTCGCGGCAGAACACGAGCTCCGAGCACATGGGTTCCCCGGCTACGAGCGTGTCCTTGTCTGGAGGCAGGCGCAGCCACGGCCCCGAAGAGCCCGACGCCATCCCGAGCCTAGCCCGTAGCTTTCCCGTCCCCGAGGCCCAGCGCGCCTCCGCAGACTTCTCGGTCCGTCCTGGCCAGAATCCTTCGGGCTGCATCTGCATCGTCTACCTCTGATTCAATTATGTCGGCCATGCGGAACATCGTCTGGATGAACTCCTCTGGGCTGATCGCTCGTGTGGCGTTCATCGCCATGGTCCAGTAGCGGGTCTGTGATTGGTTCAGCGCCGTCGCTGAGTCCCGCATCGCGGTTAGGGCGCGGCTCTCGTCCACGCCTCGGTTCACGAGCGCCTGCGTGCGACGAAGCATCGACAGCGCATCAACTGGGTCGGTCTTCATCAGCGCCATCGCCGCGTTGAACTGTGTCCGTACCGTCTCACGGAAGTCCGGGGAATCGCCTTCCTCGAGCATCTCGCTTAGGCGTGCAAGAGCGTTCTCTTGGACGGCGATACTGCGCCTCGGGTCCACGAGCTTCGGGTCGTCCACGCGGTCGCCGATGCTATCGTCGAGGTGCTTCAGCGCCTTCGAGTATCGGCCCGTCTTGAACGCCCCGCTCTTGAGGCCCTTCGCTGCGTTGCCGCCGTGCGAGCGGCAGCGACCGTTCGCCATCCCGGCCTTCGTGCAGATGCCGCCGGCCTTCGTCTGCGCGCCGCAGATCGTTCCCAGGCCAAGACCTGCTGGCACCACAGCCTCTTCGGTTGTGGCGTCTGCTTCCCTGGCCTCTTCGTCGCCCGTCACTCCTGGCCCTCGATAGCCGCGCGTATGCGGGCCTCGGCGATGTCGGCGAAGTGTGGCACCTTCTCGCAGCCCACGAAGCGGCCGACGCCTTCGAGGGCACACGCTACGCCCGTGGACCCTGATCCGGTGAACGGGTCAAGGATCACGGTGTTCGAGCGCGGCGGCGTGGCCATGCGTACCAGCCAGCGCATCAACTCGACGGGCTTCACGGTGGGGTGGTCGGACTGCTGGAGTACGCCGTCCTTGTCCACATACTCGCGATCTCGCTTGCCTGCCTTGGCGCTGTAGAAGAAGCGGGACGGGCCGCCCGAATCGTTGAACCCGTAGACCCCCGAGTGCGATGGCAGACCCGCCCCCGAGCCGTACACGTCGCCAGGCTTCGACGTGAGCACCCCACGCCTTGAGGTAGTTTTGTTGGCCGAGGAATCAAGCTCCGCCGCCGCCTCCTCGTCGAGCGCGACGTTCGCGGGCCAGCGGCCGGCGTTCTCCGTCTTTTCGCCCGTCGCCTCCGGGTGCCATCCGGCCCCCGTGTTATGTGCCTTGCGCGTGTGGCGTGTTATGGTTTTCTCCGTCCCAACCCGCCCCGCATCAATGTTCAACCCCGCGAGCCCATGCCGCGCCGCGTTCTCCGCGAACGTCCCATCGAGGGGCTTCATCGCGACGACCACTGGCTCCCAGGCGGGTTTCAGCGCTGACCCATACCCGTCGAACTGCTGGGCGAGGGGCGTGGCTGGGGCGGTGGGCTGATATTGGGTCTCCGGTTCAACACCTACCCGAGTACGGTCAATCGCGACGAAGTGAGGATTGACAGCCTTAGCGTTAGGGACCGAGTATGCAGCGCCCGACGCTGCCCGCTCAACCCCCGCCGCCTTATCAATCGCCTTCGACACGTCCAGCGACTTCGGGAACCCCGACCCGTACATCCAGCTCGCCACGTCCCTGATCTCCCAGCCAGCGTCCTCAATGGCGCACGTCATCCTGTGGAACAGGCGCGTGCCCCCGAAGGCGAACATGAACGCCCCAGGCTTCGCCACCCGGAGCGCGGCGCTCCAGAACGTGCGCCCCGGAACACCGTGGTCCCATCCCCGGCCCATGAAGTCTATGCCGTAGGGAGGATCTGTCACGATGGCGTCCACGCTCGCCTCGGGCATAGCGGCCATGGCGTCCCGGCAGTCCTGGCGGTAGAGCTTGAGCTTCATAGAGCGATGATCTGCGCGTCGATGCCCTTGGACCGCAGGACGCCGACGGCATCCTCTGCCTCTGCAAGCCCGTTGAAGGAGGCGACCACGCGATAGGCTGATTCCTCGGAGTCGAAGGCATCGGCTGTGTCGTCGTTCTTCTCTCCCTGCCCGTCGATGTTGAGGCTCGAGGGCTCCTCTTCCTCGTCGGCCGCCGCGCGCATCCCCTCGATCTCTGACGCCGAGAACCCGGTCGCGCTGAGGAGCTCTTCGTCCTTGCCGCCTATTTCGTGCAGCGTGGCAATCAGCCGCTCATCGTTCCAGAACGCGAGCTCCGCTGTGCGGTTGTCCGCGATGGCATAGGCCCGCTGCTCTGCCCCGGTCAGCGCCGTGACCTGAACGGCGATCTTGGCCCAGCCGAGCTGCTTCGCTGCGTCGAGTGTACCGTTCCCGGCGATGACCACGCCCGACGGCGAGACCACAATGGGCTTCTGCTGGCCGAAGACCTTGAGCGAATTGGCGATGGCTTCGAGAGCTCGTGGCCCTCGTGCTCTGGCGTTGTCTGGGTCTGAGGTGAGCGACGTGATGTCGCGCATCTCCGTTTTGAGTGTCTTGGTCATGGGTCCTCTACGGTACAGCAAGACGGCGTGCCTTGATGGTCTTGCATGAAGGCGCGGATGAAATAGACGCTCACGGCTTAGGCACAGAGGCCGCCATCTCAACGAGCCGAGCCGTCGCGCCGATGAGCCCAGCGTCAGCCAGGCCCCAGTTCTTCTTGAGCCGGAGATCCGGCGCCAGCTCAGGCCACCGGTCCGCTGCGACCAGGGCCGCGCTGGCCTTGATGTCGATGCGCGTGACCTTGCGCTGGCCGGCGAGCCACACCTTCTGCCAGTCCTTCGGGCTGATCTCCGTGATAGCGAAGCCCATCGTCTCGGCGAAGGCGAAGATCGCGCCGGTTGCCTTCCCAAACGAGAACGCCCCAACCACGCCATCGGTCGGCGCGCTGCTCACGCGCTCGATGGCCCATGTGACCATCGACGGCCGGACGTGCCAGCGACCCTTGAGTGTGACCTCGAGCCACCACGCCTTGATCGCCCGGCAGTCCACGCGCGCCCGTTTGGTGCCGACGCCTACGAGGGGGATCGTCGAGTGGGCGACGTAACGCCCCTGTGAATCGAGTACGACGATTCCGCCTGTCTTCCCAGGATCGACGCCCACCCATAGGCTCTCGGCAGACGCCACCACTAGCGCCCAGCCGCCGTCGGGGGAAGCGGCACGGTCATAGCTTCCTTCTCGCGTCCAGTCACGAGCCGGCCCGCTGGCGTGTCGCGGTACGTCTGGATGGGCATGGCCGCGTACTGCTCGCCGTACAGGGTGACCTTGCCGTTCTTGATCCCGTGGGCGTTCATGCCCCACTCGTTGTCAAGGACGAGCTCGGCGCCGTTCGCGAACGTGTTCGGGCCAATGTGCGCGTGCTGGACCGAGGTGATGGCGACTGCGGAGCGTGACGGCAAGTTGGCCGGATGCCCCGTGTGCGAGTTGTCGAAGTAGTTATCCCAGATCCACGCCTCCCTGATCGGGAAGCCTGCGGCGTTGAGGAAGTTGCCCTGGCTCGGCGGCTGGGCGCCGAGCATCAGGCACCCATACTTCGCATCCCGGACGGTGTTGCCCGCGATGAAGACGCGGTCCATCGGGCACGTCCACACCGTGATCGCCGAGCCTCCGGCGAACGATGAGCCGTCATCGCCGTGATCCCACCCGTAGCTGTCGCCCTCGTTGAGCAGGACGCAGAAGTCTCCGACCGGCTCGATGTTGTGACCCGGATCTGGGCGGCGCTGGAACCATGTCCGGTTCCCGCCCTTCAGGTCGTTCTGGATGATCCACGTCGGCCCGTGCGAGCTGCTCTTGTCATACAGGCAATGCTCGCGACCTCGGAATCCCTCGTACCTGTGACGGCGCAGGATCAGGCTGCGGTGGTCGCCGAGGTGAAGCCCGCTCGTGTGAGGAGCATAGTCACCCTCAGACCATGAGGGATCGTTGAGCCACGCGCACCCATCGAAGACGACATCGCCCACGTCGGTCTCATGTGCTGCATCTCCGATGGTCGCCACGATGAAGTTCGAGGCCGTGCCGCGCAGTCCGATGTTGAAGAAGCGAACAGACTCGATGAAACCATGAGCACCGCCCAGGGTCGTCCGCATCTCCGCCTCGTCGTCGAGGCCCACGATATCCACGTCGATGTCTTCGCCCTGGAACCGGAGCGTGCTGTATCCGGGGTGACCGTAGCCGTAGCCGATCATCTGCTGCCCGATGTCACCCTTGACGCCGAAGGTGATCTTGCCTTCCACGCCGGCAAGCCTCGATGCCTCGTAGGCCCTGGCCATCGGATACTGCCCGTTGATGGTCTCGACGCCGCGCGTCTGGGACTTCGCCGTGGTGCCCTCGATGATCCAGTCGCATTCCTGCTCGGTCGGGATGAGGTAGAACGGGAAGGCCGGCATGAGCCGCGCGAACGGAAGCGTCCGGATGTAGTCACGCAGCGCGAGGTTGCCAGGATCAGACATCATGTCCAGTCCGGCCGGAGGCGGCGCGACCACAGGAGGGTCGAGCTCGTCCGGTGGCGCGGACCTCGATGGATTGATGGCGTCTTCAAGCGCAGACACGCGCCTGTGTAGAACGTCGATGCGAAGACTGTTCGTGTCGGGCGTGATGGTCATGTTGGTGCGTGTGGTTACCACTGAACGTGGGGAGTGAGCCGCTGGCCGCGCCTCGTAGGGGACAGGAGTACGAGCTTAGACGAGGCGCGCGTCATACCCACGTAGAATAGGCGAATGATTCCGTCGAATCCTTCGGGCGACCTTCGACGCTCCTCTTCATGCTTGCGAGAGATGTCGGGAGATAGGAAGACCGTTCCGGCGGTCCCTCCTTTCACGGAGTGGATGGTTCCGATGACCACGCGGGGCGGGGCCATGATCTGCCGGATGTCGTGCCGAGCCACGTCGAGGACGAACGACAGGCGCCGAGCGTGTGAGGCGGTCATCTGGTCTCGGAGCCAGTTGAGCGTCTCCGCCACCCGCTTCGGGTCGCGGATCATGGGCAGGATGTCCGCGCGGATGGAGGCGGCATCGACGAACACGCGCTCGAGGTCGCCGTGGTCCATGATGACACGGCCACGCTTCTTTGCCTCCCGAGCGATGATGTTCGCCTTTGCCCCGTGCATGAGGAGGCCCTTGGCCTGGAGCACGTCGGTCCACTGCTTCAGCTCGGACCACGACCATAGCCGAGGCTCGCGCCCACCTGGGCCGTCCTCCCCCGTGAGGTACGGGCACGGTCCCACGAAGAGCGTCACGATGTGGCGCTGCGAGGTCTTGAGCGGGTTCCAGTCTCCACGGTCAGCTTGGAACGGGTTGCAGTAGAGGATCCTGCGGCGCCGGAGTTCGGCCAGGATGGGCTTTAGGATGTAAGCTGCGCTTGCCAGCACCATCACGCGGTTGTGATCCCCCTCCATGGGCTCGAGCCTCTTGAGCTCGCTGGCGACCTGGCTGGCGAGGCTGCCCGCGTGCCTTGCGACCATCGTGTCAGGGACACGCACCACGGTGCCCGCATCGTCAGACTCCCGCGGCTTGTATGAGAGCGGCGTCGCACTCGAGGCCGTCGTCAGCCACGCCTCTGCCTTGGCCTGCACGTTCTTGGGCAGGCGGTAGCTCTGACCGAGCACGTATGTGCGCTTGGCGCTGAACGAGGCCGCGTCGTGGAAGGCGTGCGCCTCGGCGCCACGGAAGCCGAAGATCGACTGGTTCGGGTCCCCTGAGAGCACGCAGACGTGTACGTGCTCCTGCCAGGACCGCACAAGGGCCATTTCTAGCGCGGAAAAATCCTGGGCCTCGTCCACGAACAGGGCCTCGACGGCCACGCCGTCCAGCAGCGGCGGCGCCGTCCCGTTCTCCAGCGCCACGGAGATCAGGTCGGTGAAATCGAAGAGCTGCTCATCGTGCTTCCACGCCTGCCACGCCTGCCAGAGTGGGAGCAGGCTGCTGGGCCAGTCGTCCACGGGCACCATCCTGTGCCGGAGCACCTCGATGTCTGCCATGATCTCGTCCCCGGTGGGGGCTGCCCGCTGAGAGGCCCTGGCTGCCCGCCTGCGGTCTTCCGGCGTGAAACCCGAAGATCCACCCGCAGAAGCCTTCGGAGCGTCCAGCGCGCCGTTAGACGAGCCTGAGAGCCTCAACTCTGGCCTGCCACCCGCGATCTCCTCGTTCCACCGCTCGACGTTCTCGGCGATCTGCGCGAGCTCCGGCTTGCCCAGGATATCAGCGAGAGCCCGGCGGGCGAACGAGTGGAGCGTGCCGACGCGCTCACGGGGGAGCGCGACCACCTGACGGCTCGCAAGCTCTGCCGCAGCCGTGCGGGTCAGCGAGCAGACGGCCACGGCCTTCGGCCCGTACCGGGCGATGGCCTTCGGGATCCATTTTCGCGTCAGGGCCGTGGTCTTGCCGGTGCCCGGAGGGCCAAGCAAGTGGAACTCTCCTTCGGGTCCGGGTACAGCGACAGGAGCGCCGGTCGCCGGGGAGTTTTCTTGCCCGTTTTGATACGGTTTTTTGTGCCCAATTATCCCAGCCCCCCTCGCCGTTGTTCCCAATTCGGAGTTTTTGAAGAAGGAGCCGGGGTGGGCTCCCAATAAGTCGTCTTCGGCGACCTCGTTGTTTGCCGGAGAAAAAAGGCCCTCACTGCCACTAGAACCCCCATCCGTACCCACGTTACCCGTGTTACCCGCTTGGGGGCTGTCTCGGTCAACATCCGTTGTGCAAACACCCCCCCACGTGCGATCTGGCGTGCCGGACTCATCGACCTCATGGCCCTCGTGGCCGCTACTGGGCGTAGCGAAGGCGTCCCGCTCTGCCTCATCTTCTTGACGCCGAGCCATCAGGCGCACCCTTCCGCTTGAGCCATGGCTCGGTCTAGCGTGTCGGCCACATCGACGCCGCCATGCTTCAGGATGAAGGCGCGGCGGATCCGCAGGTATCCGCGCCGCGTGCCTCGCGATCCGTCTGGGCGTGTGAACGAGACTTTCTGGGGTCGCTCAACGTCATCGACGCATTCGGAGAGGTAGGCCACCCAACCCTTCACAGACCCGGCCGGTCCGGTCGGAGCCAGCGGGTCGAACGATAGGGCCTCGACCCACCTGGCCGTCTGGATCAGCAGCCCAGACTCGCCGGACTTCGATTTCCACAGGACCACGGGCGCGTGCCCCTTCTCCACGACCAGATTCCACGGCTCCGAAAACGGCTCATCGTGCTTCTCGGTCTCGAGTAGCGCCCGCTCGACGTACCGGATCATGGCGTGGATCACCTGCGTGGGCTCATCCCCTGAGCCGATGTCCTCTGCGGCTATCGTCAGGGCCTTTTTGATCGGCGCCCACTGCCTGGGCTTGCCGGCCTTCGTGGTGAACGGCTCCACGTCCTCGCCTGTGGCCAGAAAAATCTCCGTCCGCATCTTGAAGCAGTTCATGAGCTGGCCACCGAAGATCAGCCGGATTTGCTCGTCCATGAAGATAAGCCGCCACGCCTCTCGGTCCCCGGCGGTCAGGCGGTCCCGGACGATTCGCTCGATCCTGTACCCGTCCTTGAGGCCGAAAGCCTCGTTGATGACGCCTAGGGCTGTCTCCCGGAGCTTCGCCATGTCCTTGGTGGCGGTGTCGATGAGCTCCGCCGCGATCTGCTGCTCCTCCTTGTCGTCGCTCTGTGCCAGGCGCCGTCCACGGTCCATGGCGCTCCTAGCGCGCTCGCCGGCCAGCAGGGTGTCCTTGCGCCTCCGGTCCTGGTCGCACGCCCCGAAGGCCCGCTGGAGCGTGGCGAGGTAGTAATCTGCTCGGTTGGCCTTGGCGTCCTTGGGGTCACCGATCAGCCGGTGAAGGCGCAGCGCGTCCACGATCCGCTGTGACGGGGTGTCTCCGCACGCCAGCCGGGTCGAGATGCTCATATCCATCTCAGACTGCGACGGCAGGCTACGCCGCTTCCGGTGCCACACAGCGGCGAACTCCTCATCTAGCTCACAGACCTCTGAAATGAACTCGTCGAGCTCGACGGCCGACGCGGCGTCCAGGTCGCGGATCACGAACTGGATTCGGTCGTCGTGGACCTCGACCTCTTTGGCTGGAACGATCTTGAGGCCCTTGGGGACCACAAGTTGCAGGTCGCCGACCGAGTAGCGAGGCCCGGTCTTCTCCCACGTCACGGGCCTGGGGTCCCCGTGGCTGACGTTCTGGCCGCCGGGGATCCTCATTACCCTGGGCAGCGCCCACGTCTGGTCGTCAGACCAACCGCTCTTCTGGAGCTCGTCGCGGACCATGGCCTGGAAGCTCCGGCAGAGCATCTCCAAGTATTCGCGTGAGTTCGAGTTGCCAGGCTTGGCGAACGGGATCACCCCCTCGCTGAACAGCCAATAAGCGTGGATGCCGCCGCCGGTCCTGACGATAATAGTCGGCGTGAGCGGGATGGCTCGCTCGCAGGCAGCGATGGCGCTCTCGACATCTGGGGCAAGAGACGCCTTCGCGTGCCCTGATGCTCTCACGTCCACGTCCACCCACAGGCCGGGCATCCCCGCGAGCTCCGGCCTCTCGCCAGCGAGCATGGTGAGGGGTTTCCCTGTCTCCGCCGACCTCTTCCGCATGGCGTTGCGGTCGCGCGTGCAGACGCCGAAGTATGAGACGTTGCGCCCCTCGGGTCTGAGGGTGACGGCGGCGGCGTCGTCCGGGGTGGACACGAGCCGCGTGTGGGTGGTCGCCTTGTTCCAAACGGCGATGCTGCCGACACTTAGCAGCTCCCCCTCTGGTTCAAAGATTTCGGCGAGGAAGTTGCGCGCGATGTCTGGAGTGCTAGGATTCATGGGTGATCTGAAAAAAGGCTGACGGACGGTCCTTCTCGTGCTGTTGTTGTGTTCGGTGCGAGTATGCCGAGCGGCCGGCGCTCTTAGCTGCCTGGCCCATCGGACGTTCTTGGATTCTTACGGTCACTGCCTCCCCTGTCGCGTTGGAGTTGTTCTCCTTGTGTGCGCGACCCCCCCCATCGGTCCCCGCCGGATTCGTTCCGGCGGGGACCTTTCATTGATAGCGACCCGGCCCCGCTGATGGCAGAGCCGAGTCGCGTTTCTTACTGGGCGGCGGCGTCCGAGAGGACTTTGGCCAGCCCGGCGAGCTTCGCCAGCTCATCGTCGCCGAGGTCGCGGACGTACGCGAATTCCACGATGTAGTATTCCGGCGACCCGGAAACCTTCGTCAGAGACAAGCGTGTGGCCACACGGGACAGGCGCTTGCGCCCGTTGAGGAGCCGCATCTTGTACTGCTTGAACCCCTTGAGCGAGGCGCTCGGGATCTGGAGCACCATCGGCAGCAGGTTCTCTTCTGAGAAAACGACGAGGCGCACCTTCTGCTTGCACGCCTGGCCCTTGCCGCCCTCGAGGTTCGACCCGAACTTGGAGAACGGGCAGTCCGCACAGTCCTGTTCGGTGCCGATCAGGTCTTCGACCGACGTGGCAGACGCGATGGCCTCCACGTCTCGGACGCCGAAGCCGACCTTGCCATCGGGCGATGAGCAGTGCGGCGGCCCGCTCTCCCCTTCGCCCATCTTCGTGCCGAAGAACGCCCGCTCGATGGGCGACTCGTAGGCGAGCACCACGTCGAGCGTCTTCGCGAACTCCTCGCCCTCGAGCGTCTCGATCACGAATGCTGCACCCCCTTTGCCGGATGGCACGAGGAGCTTCTGAAGGTCGCTCGGGGCGGGCGCCGCCTCGGCGATCATCTCGGCCGCTTCATCGTCCACAAGGACGAGGAAACCGCCGGCGGGAACGGTCAGGTCGGTGTTCGTTGTGTCTGTCTTCTTTGACATGGGATTCTTTGGGTCTTGGGTCTGTGTGGGTGCTGCCGAATAATCCGGCGGCAGCGTTGCCGGTGTCTGGGTCTGGGTTCAGGCCGGCTCGTGGCCGGTCCTTTCTTGCTGTTCTCTGTGTCTGGCCCAGCGGGCCTTCGCGCCAGCGACCATGTTGGCCCTGGTCTCCGGCGTGTGTTTGTATCCGAGCAGGGCAGCGGAGTGGTTGGCGCGCCGTCCGCAGTCCATGGACGGCCGTTTCTTGCGGCCCGTTGGGGTCAGCGGCTCGGGCGGTGGCGCTGGCGGCGGCGGGTTCGCGGCGTCGAATGTGCGCTGCATCATTCTGCGCCGTAGGTCTGCGCGTCGTTCGCGGCCCTCCTCGATGCGCCGAGCGATGTCGGCCTTCGTCGTGCGGACGATGATCTTGCTGAGTCTCATGCCCGGTCGATGTAGGGGAGATCGGAGGGCGTCTCGTCGCCCTGGCTAGAAGGTCCCGCGACGTTCACGTCTGGGAGCCGGGCGACACCGGCCGCGAGCCTCTTCTCTGCTGCGCGCACTTCCTTGTTGGCCTTCTTCTGTGCGCTCATCGCAGACAGCAGCATCGCGGCATCGACCACGATCCTCGAGTTGTGGCGGCGCAGCTCCTCGGAGCCGAGTTGATCCACCTTGGCGTGCAGCCCTTTGTGGTGGAAGCGGGCGGCGTTCCTGAAGGCAGAGACGGTGCGGTTTGCCGTGTACGCGGGGATGTCGAGCTCTGACAGTATGTAAATGCAGTGCTCGCCGGTGTCCCTGTTGAGGCGCAGCTTCGCGACGACCGAACCGTTCCCGAGTCGGGCCTCAAGTTCTTGCTCGATGGTGTCGGAGAACCGCATCGCGGCGGCTCTGTATTGGGCGCTGTTGTCGTGGTAGGCGACACCTGTGGCGGCGGTGATCTCCGCTGCTGTGACCCACTGATCGCGGGAGAGGCTGTCGAAGTCGATGGGGTGATAGTTCGAGTCTGTGTGTTTCATGGGTGCGGCTGCTTGAGGGTGAGGAAGGGTCGCCCGCCATCCAAGAAGAGGACGACGGGCGGAGCATGGCTTGGCTCGGCATGGCATGGCTAGGCACGGCAGGGCTTGGCGCGGCGCGGCGGGGCGCGGTTGTTCTATTGGGGGGGAAGGGTCGCCCGTCATCCAAAGAGGACGGCGGACGGAGCATGGCATGGCTTGGCTCGGAACGGCACGGCTCGGCTAGGCCCGGCAGGGCACGGCTCGGTTGTTCTATTGGAGGGGTAAGGGTCGCCCGCCATCCAAGAAGAGGACGACGGACGGAGCATGGCATGGCGCGGCGTGGCACGGCGCGGCTGGGCCTGGCTCGGCATGGCCCGGCCCGGCGGGGCCTGATTATTCTATCAGTCGGTCTCCATGAAGCTCGTCACGCTGAAGCGCCCGTAGTTCGGTCGCAGGTCGCCGATGCCGGTGACCTGCCCGGCAAGGTTCAGCAGATCCTCGATGTCTTCGATGTTCATGATCTCCGGGTGGAACGACCCAGTGAAGGAGATGCTCCAGTCGCGCACGCATGGGAACGTCCGCATGACTCGGGCCTGGCCGACCTTCATGGACTTCCGCTCGCGCATCTCCGACATGCGCGACATCACCTGGATGCTCTTCTTGATGTACCTGTGGTCAATCTCCCAGTCGCCAGGCATGAGCAGGCCACGCTTGACTGCCGTGCCCAGCTTGCGCGTCTTGCCAGCGTCACGGATGCAGGCTGTGAGGTTCGCGCCCGGCATGACGAGCCTACCACCGTGCTCGTAGATGCTGCCGAGCCACTCGAGCCTAGACAGCTCCTCGAGGTCGTCGTCGGTCTTCGTCCTCTTCTTGGCGACGACCTTGATGGCCTTCGCGTGCTCGTCGAGAGGATCGCTGAGGCGGATGTTGTGGAGGAGGAGAGGGGATGCGCCTTCGATGCGTGCGGAGAAGTTTCGATATGACATGGCTTGTTGTGTTGAGTGTGTGGCGCGGCGTCTTACGACCGCTTGATGGACAGGACGGGTTCGGTAGAGATCTTGATGACGCCGCGCATGGCGTCCGGCATCCGTGCAAGGATGGCTGTCGATCCTTCATCGCGCACGCCGGCTGCTTCGGCCAGCTCGCGGACGATTGCGGAGAGCGAGTTTGTGTTCACGCTCTGCTTCACGAGGTCGCCGTATCCGGCCTCGATCATCTGGGCGCAGAACTGCTCCACCTCGATCGCTGGATCGCGGCGGGCGTAGAGCCTCGACACAGGGTAGATCTTCGCCTTGTTCTTGCTGCCGCTGATGTAGACCTCGACCGAAGGAGCTCCTTGGTCGAGCATGGCCGCGAACAGGGTGTCCTCGACGCTTTTCTTGTGGGCCTTGGCCTCCTTCAGTTGGTTTTCCAGGTCTTTGATATCGTCGTCCGCGTCGATATAGTCGGCGGCGACCTCGTGTAGTGATGTGGTCTCGTTGCTCATGGGCCAAGTTCTAGCTCAACGGCCAGGGCGGGTAAACGGGTAACCCTGGAAAGTTCCGAGATAGTTTTGAGACGAAGAGACCAAGGGTCTAGCCGGCGGAGTGCTGCACTTGAGCCAGCACGCTCGCCACGAGGTCGCCCCTGGCCGCGAGCACGCGCCACACGATGTCGTCCACGGTCTTGCGGGCGTGGATGTGGTAGTACACGACAGGCCGCGTCTGGCCCGGCCTGTGGACACGGGCAAGGCTCTGAAGATACGTCCCCATATTGAAGCCCGTGCTCAGGTAGACGCAGAGGCGAGCCCTCGTGAGGTCGATCCCTTCGGCGCCGCTTGCGATCTGGACGCCGAGCACGCGGGTCTTGCCGGCCTTCCACTCTGCGAGCTCGTTCGCCTGCCCGGACAGCTCAGACATCGTGGCGTCGGCGGCCTTGCACGCAGCTTTCGTGGACTTCATGTCCTGGCGAAACTGCCCGAAGACGACCACGGGCTCGTCCGTGCTCTCGAGGATGTCCCGCAGGGCATCGCGCTTGGCTGTGCAGACCTCGACGTCCTCGCGCATGGCCTTCGTGCCAGCCAATAGCCGTGCGATTAGATCAGCGTCGATGGCTGGCTCGGAGCCTACGAGCGGCGGCGGCTCCTCCACGACGGCGAGGCCGGAGCATAGCTGTTGCATCCGCAGTAGCTTCACGAGCCCGTTGGCTGGGTTGATGATCCCTTGCTCGATCCCTGCGACCACCTCGCTGTTCAGCGCGTCGTACAGTCGCCGAGCTTCCGGCGAAAGGTCCACGGTTCGGATCTCGTGTCGATGCGGCGGCAGGTTCAGGTTCACCGCATCACCCGGCGGCGAGAACATCACGGCGCTCATCCGCTCGGTCATCTCTGTCTGATGCTGGAAGCCCTTGACCTCCTTCATCTTGTAGCCGCCCATCTGCGCGTAGCGCGCCCGGAAGCGGTAGTACGAGCCGCCGAACACGTCAGGCGCGATGGCGCGGAACTGGGCAAAGATATCCATGGGCGAGTGCGGCATCGGCGTGCCGGACAGGCCGACCACGCGCTTGCACGCTTTGCGCGTGAGCTGCGCCGCGAGCTTCGACGTAGAGCCGGTGTGGCTCTTGAGCTTCTGCGCCTCGTCAAAGACGCAGAGGTCCCACCGCTGCTTCTTCAGCCACTCGATAGCCGCCTTGGACCGCATCGCGTCGTAGTTGATGACCGTGACGCACGGCCGCCGCTCGTAGGTTGCCTTTGCTCCGATGGCCTCGGCCTTCTTGATGCGCGTGGCTACGCTCGAGCCGAGCAGCGTCGTGGCGGCCACGGCCCAGGGCCGCACGCTCCACTGCTTGAACTGTCCAGGCCAGACGCTCGCGACGACGGACTTCGGGCAGACGATCAGCACGCGCATGGCCGCGCTCTCGTCGGCGATGTCCACGACGATGCGCGACTTACCAGCGCCCATGGTCAGGTGCAGGTACGACGCCGAGCGGGCGAGAGCCCAGTCGATGCCGTCCTGCTGGTGCGGCCAAGGTTTCGGGATGGCGGGCGCCTCCGGGACCATGGCCCCGTGCGCGTTGTCCGTGTAGGTCATGGGTGGGCCGTCTGCGCGGCGCGGGATGTGCGGGAATGTGTGGTCACTCATCGGTCACCTCCGGAAGCTCGGTCCCGTCGATGTCCCAGTCGGCTCCGGTACTCACTCGCACGCGGTCCAGTGCCCCGACCATCATCAGCACGGCAAGCAGGATGCACAGGAGCAGTCCCATGGCGGCGTGCCTTGCAGGTCGCCCCGTCTTGGTCTCGACCACGGTAACCAGCTCGCTGAAGAGAACCACGAGGCCCAAACCAGAAGCAATCCAGGCCACCATATACAACACGTTCAAAAAATCATTCATCGGTCTTCTCCTTGGCCTGGGGTGCGTATGCCTCGCAAATCTTAGTGTCATGCACAAGGCCCTCATTGCCACACTGGTCCGTGAGCTTGGCGCAGTACATCAACCCCCGGTAGGCGTAACGACCATGCCTACACGTCGCGCAGCACTTCGCCTCCCGCAGATCTGGCCTCTCGTCATTCATCGGTCTTCTCCCCCCGCGCGTCCTGGCCTGCGTGGAGGCGCTCGATCATCAGTTTGGCATCGGGCGAGTATGGAGCCTTGCGGTTCCCCTTCCCTGCATACGGGTGATCTACATACATCGTGGGGCGTGCAGCTTCCAACACCGCCGCCAGCTCGCGCCTGGTTACGGGGGGATCGGCGGGCTCGGTGCCGTCCTTCCAGAATTGCACATCTCGGCGCCTTTTCTCGGTCCAGAACGCATCTAGCGCAGCTTCCTTGCTGGGCGGCCTCCACCCGTAGAACTTGCCGAGCGTGGTCTCAAGCTCGGCCTTCTCAGCCTCCAACTCAGCCACACGGGCCCTCAGATCATCTAGCTCACTCATCGGTCTTCTCCTTGGTCGGGGGTTCGTAGTCATCAAGCGCAGCGTCAAACTTCGCCTTCGTCTCGTCCCACTCGTCTTCCTCGGCGAAGCGCGGCGACCAGTTCGAGATCCATGACATAACCTCGACTAGCACCTTCCGTAGCTCCTCGATCTGCCGGGCCTTACGGACGCCAGCATTCGCCATCGATTCGCAGTCACACATCGCGCATCGATCTTGAACGTCCCCAGCGATAGTGCGGTCCTCCCATCCCATTCCGCCGTCATGTCCGCAATCGAGTCTCTCGCTCTTCCTCTCCAGCTCCTCAACCCTAGCCGCGTCCCTCGAAGCCTGCCGGAGCTTCGCGGCTAGGTCGCGTTCGACATCCCCATCATCGACTCTAGACTGCACGCGGTCATAATAGGCCGCGCTCTCGTCAGCCTCCCGCGCGTGCCACTCATGCGAGAGGCGTTCTGGTTCGTCTTGGTTCTTCAATCGACGAACCTGAAGCGGATGGAGTCGATGGACCGCGCGAGGTCGGCTGGCCTGATCTTCGTGCCGGTCTGCACGGACAGGACCGTGGCCACGGCCTCGCGCTGCTCGGGCGTCGGCGCCTTCCCTGCGAAGTCTGCCGTCCACGCATAGACGACGTGACGCGGCAAGCTGAGGAGCTCGGCCAGCTCATCGACGCTGGTGAAGCAGCACCGATAGATTGATCTGAAGGTCTCTGGGTTCCACGGTGCTCGCTCGGCTGGGGGCCTGCCCATCTTCTTACTGCCTTTCATTGTTGAGGCGATCCTTGATCGCTGGTTTGGGGGAGTGCGGTCGCCCACGAGGCGGCCTTCTAGCGCCCATCATGCCACGCTCATAGCCCGAACCCTCCAAACATTTCGGCAAACTCTGCGGTGATCGCTGCCGGGATGGCCGCGCATGGCCCCCTAGGGCCCTCCCCTGAGATATTCAGAAACTTTCCGGCGAACCCCTTGACTGGGGCTGGCAGATAGACGAAGATCTTCTTTGTAACGAGATCGCCACCACCACCAACCCACTCCCAGCCATGTCCTTCGACGCCTTCCTCGCATCCGCCTTCACCGCCAACGCCGCCTCCGCATCCGATCCGAACTCGTTGGACTGGGCCGCCGACTATGGCCCCGACGCCCGTGTAATCGAATTCCAGTCTGGGTACTGGACGATCGCCCACGGCACAGCGGGCGGCGCTCGGTATACGACGATCCTTGGGAACGAGGAGCATATCGACGCGAAGCTCGCTGATGCTGCTCGCCACCTGTACCAGTATGCAAAAGGCGAACACATGCTCCCCGCGTGATCCAAGCCCAGCCCCGCCACCCGAAAGGACGCGGGGCTTACTGGGTGTAGCGACACCCCCCCCTTCCAACCCACTCCCAGCCATGACCCGTACATTCGACAGCTCGACCGAGACCATGAACGACGCAGACACCTACCACGGGATCGACCTCGCGTGGAACGTCGAGCGCGAGTTCGGGCGCGACCACCCGGACGACATCACCGCCGTCGGGTTCCGGACCACAGGTAACTACTTCGAGACCATCGACGCCATCAGGGCCATCGCCCACAGCGCGGCCAGCATTCCCTTCCTCGCCCGGAGCCATGCCCAGCAGATAGCCTTCTGGGTCAATCTGGAGATCAACGAAGACCGTCTCGAGAAGGGCGACCTCGACCTCGACGACGATTGGGCGCCGGACTCCGTGACAGAATCAGACTTCCTGCTGCTCCTCCAGTCCATCATCGAGGGCGACGACGGCGCCGCTGACTTCTTGACCGAGAACCACATGATCGACTACGAGGACTGAATTGGCGGCTAAACTGCGGGGATGCAGCATCCCACCCCACCCCAAGGCCCCGAGGACGTTCAGCCGGACGTGCGCGGGGCGCTTCTATGCGCCGCCCGTGCGCTCGCCGAGATCGCCGAGTCCTCCGCCGTCCTGCTTAGGGCCGCCGAGAGCGTCTCTGACGCGCTCAACCATCTGGCGCAGCTCGATCCAGCTATGGTCGCCGAAGACGAGCAGGGCACCGCCCTGGAGATCGCTGGGCTGGCCGTCCTCGTGTCACCGGCCGGCGAGGTCTCCATCGACAAACGGACAGCGGGCGCCCCGAGACTATGAAGGGCGCCCGCCTAGCCATGCTTTGAGTCGCGGCTGACGACTGTGATGGTCAAGGTAGCGAAGCCCTGGCCGTCCCCAGGGCAAGCCCCGAGGTGGTCTCTCACTCGGTCCCGAGCAGCGGCGGGATGGCCACAGCCGCGCCGGAGTCCTTGAGCACGAGGTGCCGGAGCAGCGCCGACTCGCCGAGCCAGGCGTCCCCCGTGACGGCCTTCATCTCGCCGCGCTGGACCGCGCCGGTCACGAGCTCATCGAACTCAGCCGTGACCGCGTTGACGGTGGGGCGGATTGCGTCTCTGTGGATCATGCCGGCGCCGGTGGACGGGCAGCCGGCGCAAACGAACGAGAGCGCGATGATGGTGATGGGTAGTCTCATAATCTTGGTCCTGGGCGTGACACGCGCCAGCCGATCACGCCCACGACCGTAGCCATGATCGTGCCGCCGGCAGTCTGGGAGATGGGGTCGTCGTAGATGCCGCCGACCACGAGGAGGGCAGCGCCGATAATCAGCGCAGCGAGGTTGAACCAGAAGCGGGCGCTCAGTCCGTCGTCGTCGTTCTTTTCCGGCGGGAAGGGGATGGGGCTCATGCGATCTTCGCGGCCCCGGCCAGTAAGAGGTTGGACGCCACGCGCACGGCGATGCGCGTGCTCTGCTGGACGACTGAGTAGAACGTGGCCCACGCCGCATCGCTGAAGCGAAGGCGCTGGACCTCTGCGAGCATCCGCGCCTGGCGCGCAACGCTGTCCCGGAGCTCACTGTCTCCGGACGCCTCGGCGAAGAGGAGCTGGGCGCTGAGTCTCGTGGCGAACGTGGTCAGGTCTGCGGCGCCGGCCTCGAGGAAGCTGGACGCCGCCTCACGGATAACGGCCTCGAGTTCGCCGAGCACGCCGCCATCGACCATGATGGTAGCGAGTTCGGCTTCTTGCTCTGGTGATAGATCAGTCATGGGTATCGGTCTCGATGAGAAGGATAAGGCGCTCAACGCTCTCCTGGGAACGCATCTGCTGGTCGAGTATCTTCCCGGCGTAGTGGACGGTCAGT
>TARA_R110000764_G_scaffold37248_1_pt1 | contig 19774 bp, 12 predicted proteins | sample TARA_R110000764 | Tara Oceans TARA_R110000764 (sample SAMEA4398111) | marine metagenome | biome: Polar Biome; feature: [SRF] surface water layer (ENVO:00010504); material: water (ENVO:00002006), including particulate matter (ENVO:01000060) such as... | depth 5 m | reverse complement strand
CATCATAATAAAACGGCACTAGCAGCATACAACCTCGAAGATTGTCGCTTAGTGGTTCTGATTTTTAAGCATACGCAACTATTAGAATTCGCCATGCTCAGAGCTCAGCTAACCGGGTTATCTATTGATCGAATGGGTGGCTCTGTAGCGGCATTTACCAACTTATATTTGCCGAAGTTACATCGTAGTGGTTATGTAGCGCCCAATATGGGTGATGGAGATCAAGGCTTTGAATCGCCAGGCGGCTTTGTTATGGATTCGACCCCAGGGCTTTATAAAAATGTATTAGTGTTAGATTTTAAAAGCCTGTACCCCAGTATTATTCGAAGTTTCAATATTGACCCTATGGGCTTGATTGAAGGTTTAAAGTCGCCAGAAACAGCAATAGAGGGCTTTGATGGTGCATATTTCTCAAGAGAAAAGCATTTTCTACCTGATATTATCACCGAGCTTTGGAAAGAGCGTGATATAGCGAAAAAAGATAAAAACGCGGCGTTGTCGCAAGCGATAAAAATTATCATGAATTCTTTTTACGGCATTTTAGGATCGACAGGGTGTCGATTTTTTGATCCCCGTTTATCAGGCTCAATTACGAAACGCAGTCATAGCATTTTAAAAACCACCAAATTATGGATAGAAGCTAAGGGTTATCAAGTTATTTACGGCGATACCGACTCGATATTTGTTCATGTTGGTGATGATCAAAGTGCTGAAAATAGCAGGGCACTTGGCAAAACGTTACAAGCTTACATTAATGAAAAATGGCAAGCTTTGCTTTTAGAACAATTCAATATTGTCAGTGAGCTTGAAATTGAATTTGAAACCCATTTTATTAAATTTTTAATGCCAACTATTCGTGGCCAAGATGTGGGGACTAAAAAGCGCTATGCTGGTTTAGTGCAAAAAGGCGAAGAACAACAGTTAGTGTTTAAAGGTTTGGAAAGTGTTCGCACCGATTGGACTGAATTGGCGAAACAGTTTCAACGTACCTTGTATTGGAAAATATTTAATAATGAGCCAGTTGTTGAATATATAAAACAAATGGTTGTCGATACGCTAGCAGGAAAACATGACGAGTTACTTTACTATCGTAAACGTTTGAGACGAAAACTTGAGCTTTATGTTAAAAATGTACCTCCCCATGTTCGCGCAGCAAGGTTAGCGGATGAAATATACCAGCAGAAAGGTAAACCTATGAAATACCAAAATAAAGGCTGGATAGAGTATGTTATGACAATAAATGGACCACAAGCTAAGGGCTGTCAAAGTGCTGCTTTAGATTATCAATTTTATATTGATCGTCAGTTGTTAGCGGTAGCAGACGCTATTTTACCATTTATTGGCACAAGCTTTGATGAAATAACCAACAGCCAAATGAATTTATTTGAACGCCTATAGCGCTAATAGCGTTTATTGCTAACCATAATTTACCTTCTGCGCTATATGCGCCAGTGATTTAAAAATTATCTTTAACTGTGCTTAAGAAGTATGACAACTAAGTTATGTCAAAATAAAACGTGCTTATTTAACTGATTCACGTTATAAATAATTATAGATGGCTAGATAGCTATATTGGTTTTTAAACTTTAGCGTAAATGTTTATTGTGTAGCTATTAATGCATTATCCTTAATGACTTTAGAACGATTTTTAGCTAAGTATTCGATATATGAAAATAACCGTGGAATGGAATTTATAATGAAAAAAGAAACCAAACTCATTAATGCTGGCCGTAAAAAGCAATGGACACGTGGTGTTGTTAATCCTCCTGTTGAGCGCGCTTCAACGGTGGTTTTTAATTCAGTGAAAGAAATGAAGCATGCCACGGCTAATAAAACTAATCAGGTGTTGTTTTATGGCAGACGCGGCACATCAACTTCATTCGCATTTTGCGATGCTATGACAGATTTAGAGGGCGGTGCAGGTTGTGCGTTATATCCTTCAGGCACTGCAGCTATTACTAATGCAATATTGGCGTTTGTTAAAACGGGCGATCATATTTTAATGGTTGATACTGCTTACGAACCCACTCGTGATTATTGCGATAAAATATTAGCCAAACTCAATATTGAAACCACTTATTACGATCCTTTAATTGGCAAGGGCATTGAATCATTAATTAAACCAAACACTCGTGTTGTTTTTCTTGAATCTCCGGGCTCAATAACGATGGAAATACAAGATGTACCTGCTATAGCTGAAGTAGCGCATCGTCATGGCTGTATTGTTATGTTAGATAATACTTGGTCAGCAGGGGTTAATTTTCAACCTTTTGATTATGGTGTAGATGTTTCAATACAAGCTGCAACTAAGTACATAGTTGGCCATTCAGATGTGATGTTGGGCACAGCAACTGCTACCGAAGAACACTGGCCGCAGTTACGTGAAAGCAGTTATATCATGGGGCAATGTACCTCACCTGATGATTTATACCTTGCTATGCGTGGTATTAGAACCTTAAGCGTGCGTTTACAGCAACATGAAACCAGTGCACTTAAAATTGCTGATTGGTTAGCATCACGCAGTGAAGTTGAAACCATATTACATCCTGCACTGCCATCGTGTCCTGGCCATGAAGAGTTTAAACGCGACTTTACCGGCGCTAACGGTTTATTCTCCTTTGTGTTAAATAAAGGGAATAATGAAGCATTAACGGCACTTTTAGATGGTATGGAACATTTCAAAATGGGTTATTCGTGGGGCGGTTTTGAAAGTCTTATATTAGGTATCTCAAACGTTAACAAAATGAGAACAGTCACTAACTGGCCTTATAAATTTCCGCTAATACGTTTACATGTCGGCTTGGAAAATGTTGATGATTTAATTGCAGATTTAGAACAAGGCTTTGCACGCTTTAATGATGTTTTGAATCAGGAGTCTTAGCAGTAAAAACAAAACCATCATAAGAGAGTTATTAACTATAAGGTTAGTAACTATAATATTTTCAAATAAAAACGCCGAGTAATTTACTCGGCGTTTTTTATTAGACTTTAAAATAATGACAAGATGTATTTTGTCTACTTGGTATTATTTCTTTCCCAACAAGGTGAAAATTTTCTTAGCGATATCGGTATTGTCTTGAAAGCCGTTAAAGTTTTCACTGCCTTTACCAAATGCAAAAACAGGTACATCGATACCGGTATGAGTGCCTGATGGGCTAATTGAACCCCAGCCGGTGTTTGTTTTCACATCAATTATTTTAGTAATCACATTAAGTACAGATTGATAAGGTCTTGGTGCTCTTTTGCCTTTTTTATCGGCACTAGAGAGTAAGTTAAATTGCTTAATAATATCTTGATCAATAAGTTTGGCTTGTTTCATATTGATGATGTCAGCTTCTGTAATATCAAAAGTCATCAGTTTATTCATATTTTCTAAGCTTAATTCATTATCAGTAAACTTTATTGCCATCGCTTGTGGAGACATGGTCATGGCTCTTATAAACTCAGGTCGCCATAAATATTTACTATTAATGTTTGGGTCAGTACGTTCAGTTTTCTTACCTATAGTTAATCCGCCAGTGCTGTGATCTGCTGTGATCACGACTAATGTATCTGGATTTTGTGCTACATAGCTTTCAAGGTATTCAAGAGTTTTTGCTAAATCGTCCATTTCTGCCATCGCAGCTGCAATATCTCTTGCATGCCCGCCATAATCAATTTGGCTTCCCTCTACTAGCATAAAATAACCATTTTTGTTTTCTAGTTGCTTAATTGCCGCTTTAGTCATCATTGATAAACGATGTTTATTGGTATCATCTAAAGCCCAAGGTAAATTGGTTTTATCAAATAAACCTAATACCGGTTTGTCTTTAGGGATTGATGCTATTTCGCTATATTTATCAATATAGTGAAAACCTGACGCTATAAACTCTTCCACTAGATTGCGGTCTTCACGAATAAAATATTGTAAACCGCCACCTAAATATAAGTCTGCTTTTATGCCGTCATCAATATAACTATCTGCGATAGCGTTATAGTTATAACGGTGAACATTATGGGCTAAGTAAGAAGCAGGGGTGGCGTGATTTATTTGCACGGTAACTACAACACCCGTTTTTTTACCTTGTTTCTTTGCATATTCTAAAACGGTTTCAATAGGCTCTCTGTTAATATCTAAACCTATCGCATTATTGTAAGTTTTAATGCCTGTAGATAAAGCGGTAGCACTGGCCGCAGAGTCTGTTACGTAACCCGATTCAGGATCAGGGTAAGTGCTACTTGTGCCGGTAAAGTTACGGTCAAATACTGTTTGTTCAATTTCAGGTGTATTGGGATCGTCGTTATAATATCTATAAGCACTTGTAAAAGCAGGCCCCATGCCATCGCCCACTACCATGATGATATTTTTAGGCATGTTATCAGTCATTGTATTTTCTGGAGATTTTTGAGTTGCTTGAAGTTGAGTACAAGACATTATCAAAAGGCTAGTTAATAATGTTGGAATGAATTTTTTCATAGTTATATCCGCTAACTTTATATTTAAATTCAACGGTTTAACCATATAGTTATTAAACCGTTATTGATGATGAGAATTATTGTTTAAAAGCGACATCAACCCAAACAAGTCGGTGATCAGATGAAGCTGCACGGTCTTTTATTAATCTAAATTCAGGCTCAACTTTTGTTGGCCAAAATATACCAGAGCCAACGATATTTAGTTTCGCTTTAGATGGCAGTGCATAATCGGCTCGCATGCCCCAGTATGCTGTATGGTTTTTTGCGTTTGGGTTATCTTTTCTGTGCAGTTTTCCACCTTGGCTTGTAGGCTTAGGATCACTTACACGAGTATGTGTAATTAGTTGCTCAATACCCGATTTAATGGCATTTCCATCAACGGCATCCGCATTTAAGTCACCTAAAATAACAAAGGCTTTATCTTCAGCAAGACCGCCAAAATTATTATTATCATCATAAATATAGCTAGCGGCAGTTGGTGTTAGGTAATCAATCCAAAAACGTATCTCATCAAAGTTTCGTTTACCGTTTCGATCTTCTGGTCCGTCAAATACTGGTGGAGTAGGGTGACTTGCTAAAATATGTAGCTCTTCGCCATTAACATTTAATGGAATATCCCAATGAGATTTAGAGGATAATCGGAAGTTATTCCAGGCTTTTTCGTTATACCAAGATGTTTTAGTGTCAGGATTAATTGGCATCATGGCATTTGGCATGTCGCGCCATTTAAATAATTGGAATGTTCTAATTTTATCTTTAACAATGGGATATTTAGATAATAATGCCATGCCAAAATGCCCTGAAAAAAGTCCATAGCCGAAGGCATCGTTAGGCAGTTCACCTATTTTATTGTCATTATTGAAATCAAATCCAGAAGCAACGCCGGTATTAACAGGACCTTGATAGAAGTAAGGATAGGTTATTGCGTTTTCACCTTGTTGGCTTTTCGCTAAGTATTGCGATATGAACAGCTTTAATGATTGATGGCTTTCATCATTTGAGTCAAATTCATTTAATAAAATAACATCTGGATTAACTCGTTGAATAATCTCTGCAATATTTCTAATTTGTTGATGGTTTTGAGCTAATGCTTCAGCCAATTCATTTCCATTTGGCTTAACTTCTTTGCCTAATTCAGAAGGTAAATAATTTAAGGCTTCCATACTGACATTAAATGTAGCGATGCGAAGGGTTGAAGGTGTGTTGTTTGCTGTGCCTGCCATTGTTATACCTGAATATATCAACAACGCTGTTGCTAATGAGTTTATAAATACTTTCATAAGATTTCCTACTTTAACCCACAACCACGTAATATAAAGTCAGTTAAAAATTCAGTGACTTGGGTAATATCATCTTCTTCATAATCTGCACGATTCATGATGGTTAACACTTGTTGCTCAAAGTCAGCATAATGTTGGGTAGATGACCAAATTAAGAATATAAGTTTAATGGGATCAACATCTTTCATTTCACCACTATCAATCCAAACTTGAAACACCTTAGCTTTTTCTCTCACCCACTGGCGCAGATACGTACGAGCAAATTCTTTTAAGTGTAATGCGCCTTGTATGATTTCCATCGCATAAATTTTAGAGGCTTCTGGATGCTCAAAAGACATTTTAACCTTTGATGCAATAAATTTTTCGATAGCAACAACAGGGCCGTCATTAATATCAAGTTCACCAATGCCTTGATCCCAAGTATCTAATGTTAATTGTAAAACAGCGTGATAGATATTTTCTTTATTTTTAAAGTAATACAATACGTTAGCTTTAGGTAACCCAGCATTATCAGCAATAGACTGAACTGTTGCGCCTTTATAGCCTTGCAGGATGAATTCTTTTTGTGCAGCGTTTAAAATTATTGCTTCACTTCTAGCCCGAATACTTCCTTGCTTTTCACTGTTGGTATTGTTGCTCACGTGATTAACCTTTTTATTTATATAATTATATTTTTATTAACACTATTTTATTGGCTTAATATGACATTTATTAGCTGAATGCTGAACCTAACATAAATTATTTATCTAATTTGAGCCTTGCCTACAGTTTTACTTATTAAATGAACTGTTTTTATCGAGTTAGTTTTAATTTTTTCGCTAAAAACTGAGTAGTCTAATTTAAATATTTTGTTAAGACACTGTTTTAATACGTTTTGTATTATTTAATTGGTAAATCTAACGGTTTGAACAAATTATTTTTCGAGTGGTTAAATTATGCAAGCCATCACAGCCCTTTATAAACTTGCTTAAAATCATACTTTATTTTATCTTGACCAAATGGTTTGTTTTTATGATTTTTTGTTATGCTTAATTGAATTATGTATTGTTTTAGTTATAAGTGTTTTTTTGTCCTGTTTAAAATATCAGCCTAAATTGTTGTTATTGTAGGGTTTAATTGTTGACGTTGTGTTTTTATGTATTATTTAATTAGCAAATGTAAATTTTTAAATATATAGATGTAAAAGTTTGTAATGAAAATGTAAGAAAACTCTGTTTTAATTTCTCCTGAATAAAGCTTTTAAAATAATAAATAGATTAATAATTAGCTAAGTAAAATTTAAATAAAACATAATACAAAACAAAAATCTAACTTATACCAAGGAATAATATGATGAAAACTCATCGTCTCTCTCGCATTACTGGCGCAGTTGTACTTGCGTTAGGATTGTCAACATCAGCCATGGCTGATGATACGTCATCGTCAATTCGTGGCAACATCTTAACTGCAAGCGGCAATGTAGTTACTGATGCAACGATTACCATCGTTCATGAGCCTTCAGGCACTCGTAAAACATTAAAAGTTAATGATACGGGTAATTTCTCAGCTCAAGGTTTACGTGTTGGTGGTCCATACACGGTAACTATTGATTCTGATGTATATGCAGATAAAACATTAGAAGGTATTTATATTACATTGGGTGATGTATTCCGTCTTAATGAAGTTTTAGATGATGTTAATATCGAACGTATTTCTGTTACAGGTTCTTCAGGATTTTTTGACCCATCAAAAGGTTCTTCTAGTGTATTTAGTGGTGATGATCTTACTAAGTCAGCTGCTTTTAACCGTGACTTGAAAGACATTGTTCGTCAAAATCCAATGGCTGTAGTTAGTAACGACGGCAACACCCTATCTCTAGCAGGTAGTAACCCAAGATATAACAGTTTAGCTGTTGATGGTGTAAACCTGAATGATGATTTTGGTTTAGCTGGTAACGGTTACCCTACAGAGCGTTCGCCAATTTCTTTTGATTCAATTGATCAAATTAGTGTGGCAATTGCACCATTTACCGCTAAAGAAGGCGGTTTCTCTGGTGGTAAAGTGAGCGTTGTTACTAAATCAGGTACAAATGATTTTCACGGTTCAATGTTTATCGAACAAGCTAAAGATGCTTGGGCTGGTACACCTGAAACGGATGATGGTGACAAAATTGATTTAAGCTTTGATGAAGAAACTTGGGGTGCTACATTTGGCGGTCCTATCATTAAAGATAAACTATTTTTCTTCGCATCTTACGAAACCTTTGAATCGCCAAGTTCTGTTGATAAAGGCCCATCAGATTCTAATGTTGCTAATAAAGTTACCCAAGTGTCTCAAGCGGAAGTTGATCGTGTAATCAACATTGCTAAAGACAAATATGGTTATGATGCTGGTAGTTGGGACGACTCTATTCCATTAGAAGATGAAAAATATTCATTGAAACTAGACTGGAATATCAGCGAAGACCATCGTGCTACTTTTACTTATTCACATGGCTCTAGTAACAGTGCCGGTAACCAAGGTGGTGGTAGATCAGATGATTTATACCTATCTTCACATTGGTATAACCGTTCAAATGAGTTTGATACTTATGTTGCTCAGTTGTTCTCATATTGGACAGAAGATTTTTCAACAGAAGTTAAAGTTTCTAAAAAAGAATCTATTAACGGTCAAATTTCACTAGGTGGTTATGAGTTTGGTGAAGTTAAAATTGATACGGTTAATGGTGGTGAAATTATGTTGGGCGCTGATGACAGTCGTCATGCAAACCAACTAACCAATGAGACTTTTCAATTCCGTGTTAGCGGTGAATACTTGTACGAAGACCATGCTATTTCATTCGGTTGGGAATACGAGAAAGTAGATGTTTATAACATCTTCATGCAGCATTATTTAGGTTCTTGGTATTTCGATAGCATTGATGACTTTGAAGCTGGCAACGCAGGATTTTTTGAATATCAAAATAACCCAAGCTTAAATCGTGATGATGCAGCCGCAGAGTTTTCTCTTGGCAATCATGCTTTATATCTTGAAGATAGCTGGGATGTAAATGACTCGTTAAATCTAACTTATGGTTTACGTTACGAGTTAACGGTTAATGATGATGCTCCAAACTTTAACCAAAGCTTTTTTGACCGTTATTCTTATGCCAACAATGAAAACCTTGACGGCTTAGACGTATTATTACCACGTGTTGGTTTTAACTGGACAGCAACTGATGATTTAACTATCCGAGGTGGTGTTGGTCTATTTAGTGGCGGACGTCCTAACGTATTTATTTCAAATGCGTTCACCAACGACGGTTCAAGAATCGCCTTATATCGCAGCGGTAGCGCAGCATTTTTACAAGATGCTGATCCAAGTGGCATTCCACAAACTGCGCAAGACGCAATATCTCAATCTGAGTTAGGTGGACCAAACTCGAATATTGATGCTATTGATCCAAACTTTGAAATCCCTACAACATGGCAGTACAGCTTAGCTGCAGATTATGTTGCTGACCTTAGCAATATTGGTTTAGGTGATGATTGGCGTATAAGTGGTGAAATACTTTATAAAGATATCCAGAAAGATATGGCTTGGTCTGATCTTTCTCGTACTTTAGATACTTCAAAAGGTAATGGTGGTTTAACTGTTGAAGGTCGCCCAATTTATACTTTTGCTAATCCAGATAGAGAAGCCCGTGATGTATTATTAACTAATACGTCTGGTGGTCATACTATGATTGAAACATTGTCAGTTGCGAAAAACTGGAAAAACGGTTTTAAAGCTAACTTCTCATATACTCATTCAACTATTCGTAATCGTGTAGATGCTACTGGTACTTCGTCAAATACAGCATATAACTTTAACCCGGTTGTTGATCCTGAGAATCCTACTATTGGTACATCAGCTTACCAAGTTAAGCATCGTTTAACGTTTAACCTTTCATATAACGCTGAATTGTTTGAAGGTTATAACACTGGCATGCATATGTTTTGGGAGCGTAAGTCAGGTCGTCCATTTAGTTACTTGTTAGGTTATAACAACGATGATGGTTTATCTGGAGAGTTAGATCTTACAACGGCAAACTTACCATACATTCCAACAAGTGCTAGCGATAGCGCGGTTGATTTCGATAATGGTTTAAGTTATGACGAAATTATGGCTGAATTAGCATTAGCTGGTATCAGTTCTGATGGTGGTTACCTTGGTAAGAATGCTTATACAGCACCTTGGACAACGACTATGGATCTTCGCTTTGAACAAGAAATTCCAGGTTTCATGGAAGGTCATAAAGGCTTGTTCTATGTCGACATTAAAAATGCTTTAGCAATTTTTGATGAAGGTGCAGCACGTGTTTATCAATTACCATTTGGTCAATCAGCAACAGAGATACTAGATTATAGTATCAACGATGATGGTCAATATGTGTATGATTCTGCAAATATTAGTGAAGGTGAATCACCTGCTCAATTTAAAGATAGAGAATCAACTTGGAGTATGAAGATTGGTGTTAAATACACTTTCTAATACCCAGTAGATAATCCTTAAGTTAAAAAGCCAACAGTGATGTTGGCTTTTTTTTTGTGAAATTATAAAGTTTGAATTAGCACCTTGCAGTGTTGAATTCTTGATTATATAAGTTGCTTTTCTTTGAGTGATTCACTAGGATAGATAATAACTTGACCACATGGTCAGATAAAGGTTTTTATAATGATGAACATTGAAGAAGATAAATTTATAACGCTTGTTAATGCTGCGAAAGAAGGCTTTAACAATGCTTATGCGCCATACAGTAACTTTCATGTTGGTGCTGCTGCGTTAACCGTTAATGGTAACGTAGTTAAAGGCTGTAATGTTGAAAATGCCTCATATGGATTAACCGTTTGTGCTGAGCGTAATTGTTTAGCACAAGGTGTTATTGCAGGTGAAACATCGTTTTCAGCGATAGTTATTTATACTAACCAAGAAAAATTAACGCCGCCATGTGGTGCTTGCCGACAAGTTATTGTTGAGTTTTTAGCGCCGAATGCACTGGTGGTTGCTGTTAACCATAATAATGATAAAAAGCAATGGACAGTTAACGAACTATTACCAGATGCTTTTACGCCCAAAGATTTACTGGAAAAATAAGGATTTTAGTTGATGTTATTACCACAAGAAATAATTCGCACCAAACGAAATGGTGACTCGCTTACTACAGCACAAATTCAAAGCTTTGTTGATGGCTTAGTAACCAAAGATTTTAATGATGCTCAAGCTGGTTCAATGGCGATGGCGATTTTTCAACAAGGTATGGAAACCCGTGAAATAATTGATTTTACCATGGCAATGAAAAATTCGGGTGACGTATTGTCTTGGCCGGAATTAGAAGGCCCAGTCGTTGATAAACACTCAACCGGTGGTGTTGGTGATAAAGTTAGCTTTATGTTAGCGGCCATTGTTGCAGCTTGTGGTGCTTATGTTCCTATGATCGCCGGTCGTGGTTTGGGCCATACGGGTGGGACAGCAGATAAATTAGAAAGTATTGCTGGCTTTAATGTTCAACCAAGTATTGCTGAATTTAAAGGTATTGTTAAAGATTTAGGTATGGCGATTATCTCGCAAACTGACAACTTAGCACCAGCCGATAAGCGTTTATATGGTATTCGAGATATTACTGCTACTGTGGAGTCTATTCCATTAATCACCGCTTCTATATTGTCGAAAAAGCTAGCAGCAGGGCTTGATAGCTTAGTGATGGATGTAAAGGTCGGTAATGGCGCTATGATGTCTAATATCGATGATGCCAAAGCTTTAGCACAAAGTATTGTTAATGTAGCGAATGGGGCAGGTGTGCCAACACAAGCTATTATCACTGATATGAATCAAGTGTTAGGCGCTACCGCAGGTAATGCCCTAGAGATGGCTGAAACGGTTAAATACTTAAACGGCACACTGCGTGAACCCCGCTTACATGCGGTAGTTGTTTCATTAGCTAAAGCCATGTTAGTCAGTGCAAAAGTTGCTGAAAATGAAGATCAAGCGCTAACAAAGATCAATCATGCCTTGTCTTCTGGTGCTGCTGCTGAAATATTTAACAAAATGATTCATGCCTTAGGTGGTCCAAGTGACTTTATGGAAGATCCATGGCGTTCAATGGAACGTGCAAACTGCATACAAGACGTTATAGCGTTAGATCATGGTTACATTAATGGTATGCAAACCCGTGATATCGGTTTAGCTGTTGTAGGCTTAAAAGGCGGACGTACAGCGAATGGCCAACAAATAGATCACACGGTTGGTTTCGACCGAGTTTTACCTATTGGTACTTTAGTTAACCGAGGCGATGTTGTAGCGCGTGTACATGCTAGAGATGAAGATTCAGCGCTTCAAGCAAGTCAACAGTACTTAGCGGCGTTAGACATAGGTGAGAAAGCAGCAGAACAAGCGCCTGTGATTTATCAAACTATTACTGGTTAGGCTTTTACCGCTTTAACAAAATACCTTCACAGGCAATAGCAGTGGAATAAAAACAGCGTTAATTCGCTGTTTTTTCATTTTTAAGAAAGCATCAATGGGATGACTAAGACTGTGTCGAGAAAGATTAGCGTTTTAATCTATTATGATTTCAATGTCAGTCGTAGGGTAAGCACAGCAAGTGAGAATTTCATTTTCACCGATATAAGCTAAAGGGTACTCGTGATATTCAACGGTCCCTTTTTTTAATGTACATCGGCAAGCACCGCAAAATCCATCACGACAATGAAAATGTGATTCGATATTTTCTCTTTCTAGGGTGTTCAGTATGTTTTTATCTTCATCGAGGAACGCTAGCTTGTGTTCCTCGACGGTAATACTAAAAGCCATAAATACTATAAATCGAAGTCGTCAAAGTCGTCACTTGATACTGACGAGTCAACTTGTCCAACTAAATAGCTAGAAATCTCGGTTTCTTGTGGTGCAACTTGCACGTTATCACTCACTAAATAAGAGTTCATCCAAGGTAGGGGATTACTTTTAATATCAAATGGTGCATCAAAACCGATAGCACTTAAACGTTGATTACTGATGTATTCAATGTATTGTTTTAAAATGGCCGCGTTTAGGCCGATCATTGAACCATCTTTAAATAGATAATCAGCCCATTCTTTTTCTTGTTCTACTACGTCCATGAAGATTTGTTTACCTTCTTCACGCAATGTAGTGGCAATTTCTTGCATTTCTGGATCGTCACGACCTGACATCCAGTTATTAAGCATGTGCTGTGTACCGGTTAAATGAAGCGCTTCGTCGCGAGCGATGAGCTTAATTATTTTGGCATTACCTTCTAGTAATTCGCGTTCAGCAAAGGCGAATGAACAGGCAAAACTGACATAAAAACGAATAGCTTCTAAAGCATTAACTGAGCATATTGCTAAGAAAAGACGCTCTTTCAATTTACGTTCACTGACTTCTATAGTGTTACCGTCCACTTCATAACTACCAGGGCCTTGCGATTGTAATAATTGCGTAGTGATAATCACAGCATCAAAATATTTTGCGATACTTGAAGCACGCTTTAAAATTGCCGGATTGACCATGATGTCATCAAAGACTTCACTTGGGTCAGAAAATAAATTACGTAATATGTGAGTATATGAACGAGAATGAATAGTTTCACTAAATGCCCATGTTTCAACCCATGTTTCTACTTCTGGTAGTGAAACAAGTGGTAGTAAAACAGCATTTACCGAACGTGCAGCCATAGAATCAAGTAACGTTTGATATTTTAAGTTCGAAATAAATATGTGCTTTTCAGAGTCAGTTAAGCTCTGCCAATCGGCACGGTCTTTAGATACATCAATTTCTTCTGGACGCCAAAAGAAAGATAACTGTTTTTCAATCAGTTTTTCAAACGCCATATAGCGCTGTTGATCGTATCGTGCAACATTTACACTGTTTCCCAAAAACATTGGCTCTAACAAAGCATTGTTAGCTGTTTGGTTAAACGTAGTGTACGACATTTATTTCTCCTTGAAATAGCGCGCTCGAAAGGCTGTATTTCATTACTTAGTGTTGGTTATCTAGTTTTTTTATTATGTGTATTGCTTGAAAAATTGGTTGGCAAAAAAAGAGGAAAACCTGTTGTTTTCCTCTTTAAGTACGCTATATCTTACACGCACCGCCGGCACAATCATCTTCAATCTCAATTTGGTTGTCGTCAGCGCCATCGCGAGTATTGTGATAGTACATCGTTTTAACCCCTAACTTGTAAGCGGTTAAAATATCTTTTAATACTTGTTTGATAGGCACTTTTCCACCTTCAAAACGAGCAGGATCATAATTGGTATTAGCAGAAATAGTTTGGTCAATAAACTTCTGCATTATGCCAACCAATTGCAAGTAGCCTTCGTTACTTGGAATATTCCAAAGTAACTCATAGTTGTCTTTTAAACGTAAATACTCAGGTACAACTTGCTTTAAAACACCATCTTTACTTGCTTTAATGCTGATTAAACCACGTGGTGGCTCAATACCATTAGTCGCATTAGAGATCTGAGACGAAGTTTCTGACGGCATTAATGCTGATACGGTTGAGTTTCTTACGCCGTGCTTTTTAATACTGGCACGAAGTGACTCCCAATCTAAATGAAGTGGTTCACCGGTAATGTTATCGATTTCTTTTTTGTAGGTATCGATAGGCAAAATACCTTGTGATAAACGAGTCTCATTAAACTTAGGACAAGCACCTTGCTCAATAGCTAATTCGTTAGAAGCTTTTAATAAGTAATACTGTATCGCTTCAAATGTGCGATGCGTTAAGTTGTTCGCACTACCATTTGAATAGAAAACACCATTTTTTGCTAAATAGTAAGCGTAATTTATAACACCTATACCGAGAGTACGACGACCCATAGTAGCGGTATGTGCTGCTGGTACTGGGTAGTCTTGATAATCTAATAAGCTATCTAAAGCACGTACGGCTAAATTAGCTAAACCAGATAACTCGTCTAGGCTTTCAATTGCGCCTAAGTTAAATGCCGATAAAGTACATAGGGCTATTTCACCGTTTGGATCGTTTACATCTTCCATTGGCTTGGTTGGCAAAGCAATTTCTAAACATAAGTTACTTTGACGAATAGGCGCAACAGTCGGATCAAAAGGTGAGTGAGTATTACAGTGATCTACGTTCTGTAAATAAATTCGACCTGTACTTGCACGCTCTTGTGCAAATAAGGTGAATAACTCAATCGCTTTAATACATTTTTTACGAATTGAATCATCAGCTTCGTATTTAACATAAAGCTCTTCAAACTTATCTTGGTCTTCGAAGAAAGCGTCATATAAACCTGGTACGTCACTTGGGCTAAATAAAGTAATAGATTGTCCCTTAATTAAACGCTGGTACATTACTTTATTAAACTGTACGCCATAGTCTAAATGTCGAACGCGGTTTTCTTCAACACCACGGTTATTTTTAAGTACTAATAAGCTTTCAACTTCTAAATGCCATAACGGGTAGAATAGGGTGGCAGCACCGCCGCGAACTCCACCTTGCGAACAACTTTTAACAGCTGTTTGAAAGAGTTTATAAAATGGAATACAACCGGTATGAAAAGCTTCACCATTGCGGATTGTACTACCCAGTGCACGAATTCGACCGGCATTAATACCAATACCTGCACGTTGAGATACGTATTTCACAATCGAGCTAGATGTTGCGTTAATTGAATCTAAACTATCGCCACACTCAATTAATACACAAGATGAAAATTGGCGAGTAGGCGTACGAACACCAGCCATAATAGGCGTAGGTAATGAAAGCTTAAAGGTTGAAATAGCGTTATAGAAACCTTTTACGTAATCTAAACGTGTTTCTTCAGGGTATTTTGCAAATAAGCAAGCAGCCACTAAAATATATAAAAACTGTGCACTTTCATATATCTCACCAGTAACACGGTTCTGTACTAGATATTTACCTTCTAATTGTTTTACCGCAGCGTAACTGAAGTCTAAATCACGGCTGTGATCCATAAAGCCTTCAAGTAGCTCAAATTCTTCAGGTGTGTAATCAGCTAATAAATGCTCATCATACTTGCCCGCTTCTACTAGTTTTACAACATGCGGGTAAAGCTTAGGTGGCTCAAATTGGCCATAAGCTTTTTTACGTAAATGAAATATGGCTAAACGTGCAGATAAATATTGATAATCAGGTGTTTCTTCCGATATTAAATCAGCAGCTGATTTAATAATGGTTTCATGAATGTCAGCAGTTTTAATACCATCATAAAATTGAATATGTGACTTAAGTTCAACTTGAGATACCGAAACATTGTCTAAGCCGTTTGCAGCCCAAGCAATTACTTTATGGATTTTTTCTAAGTCGATTGGCTCTTTAGAACCATTGCGCTTTGTAACAAAAAGGTTGTTATTCATGAAAGACCTGTAAATCTAATTGTTGTTTTAATCACCCACAGTAGGTGCTTAAAATGTTAATTGCCTCAAAATGTCATTTATACGAGATAAATCGTATATCATTCAATATGTCTCTGAATGAAAAATGCACTATATCTTGGGGTTTTTAAAAAACTAATCACAAGATAGTGAGGTTTGCACTACAATGCAAGCGATATAAATTATCGTTTTTAGGTTGATTTTTTTAGAGTAAAAGTTCTGTTAGTAACAACTAACTTAGTAGTGCTTTTTGATTTTGGTTTTTGTAAAACGCAACGGTTATTTTCATTTATTTTTTAGCACTAAATTATTTTAAGTTAATTTTTGTGTTTTATATGACTAAAGGTAATAAAAAATATAATAACCTTACTTATCAGTAGTTTATGTTTTTGGTTTGATTATTGAACACATGAATTGACGAGTGATTATTTTATCAACGCATTATGTTTATCTTTAGTACGAGTGCAGAAATAAGGATGATATTCAGGCGGCGATGGGGTCTTAAACTGCTTTTACAAAGAAAATCTGATAATTGACGTTTTTTTGTCCAGATAACCGCCTGAGATGTACTTTTTACCAATATTTTTACTTTATAGTTAATTTAAACATTATCCAGATGTGCTCAAACTTAATCGCTTCATTAGCCAATAAAGGAGATTAAATCTAACGGTGCAGCAATTATGTGATCAGCCTGCCACGATTGACAATTTTCATCACTGAGAATATATCCCCACTGGGCAACAAAAGTGGTCATTTTTGCACTATTGCCAGCTTGAATATCACGTAAAGCGTCTCCGACATAAAAGCATTGCTGATGATCAACACTCATTTGTTTGCAGGCATATAAAATTGGCGCTGGATCAGGCTTGCGTTTTGTTAACGTGTCACCCGCAACCATAACAGCACATTGACTAAATTCAGGGTAGTGTGGCAATAGCAGTTTAGTTAGCCCTTCAGGTTTGTTGGTGACAATCCCCCAAGGTATTTCATTCATTTCTAAATGCTGTAGTAATTCTGCTACCCCTGAATAAAGGCAAGTATGCACAGCAATATTTTCTTGGTAGTAATCGAGAAATTGCTGACGTAATACTTCATAATCGTACTGTTTTATAGCATCACCAAAGCCAAGATTTAGTAAGCCTAAAGCACCATCTGAAGCGATAGGTCGATAATCTTGTGCTGACACTTGTGGTTTACCGTACTGCGATAACACATGATTTAAAGCGGCGCCTAAATCATCTGCTGTATCTAATAATGTACCGTCTAGGTCAAAAAGTACGCTGGCTATATTTTTGGTGTTATGAGTTGAAAGCATAGTATCTCTTTGGATTAAGGTTGACTTGAAGGGATGTTCGCGTTGAGAACCGTTTGTCAACGCGATGATGACCATTAAAGATTAAACGCGTTGACAACAAAGAATATAGTTAACATCTAATGATGAGATTAACTTATGATTTTCAGTAAAAGGATTATAATGAATACCAGCAGCATCTATACATTTTAAGTCAAATGACTCAGCCCAAGCGATTAACGTTGAGGGGCGAATAAAGCTTTTATGATCATGTGTTCCATCGGGTACCAATTTAAATATTTTTTCTGCAGCCACGATAGCCAGTAAATAAGCTTTCAATGATTTATTCAAAGTTGAGAAAAAAACAAAACCACCTGGCTTAACCATTTGTGCACAGGCACTGATGATTGATTCAGGATCAGGCACATGTTCTAGCATTTCCATACAGGTAACTACATCATAATGTTGTGGTTGCTGCTGAGCTTTTTCTTCTGCAGTTATTTTTTGATAGTCAACATTAACACCTGTTTCCAAAGCATGTAGCTTGGCAACATTTAACGGCTCTTGGCCCATGTCTATCCCGGTAACTTCTGCACCAAGTTGCGCTAAGCTTTCAGCTAAAATTCCACCTCCGCAACCAACATCAATTATTTTTTTGGCAAATATATCGCCAACATGCTGACAAATAAACTGACGACGAAGCGGGTTTATTTGATGTAATGGCTTAAAATCACCATCTAGTTCCCACCATTGGCTGGCAACTTGTTCAAACTTTGCAATTTCGTCGGGGTTAACATTTAAGTTGTTAGACATAGATATTTATCATTGTTGGTTTACTTATATTTCAGATTCTAAACCAATATTTACGACAAGCCTAGTAGCAAGATGAATTCACTGTAAATAAAGCTTTTATCTTTGTTTAAATAGCTTGAGCCAATTTATATAACCGTAAAGTACTGGTTTAATGTTGACTAAATAGTACCGATAAAACGATGTTGATAGCTTAAATTGTCACTTAAAAATGACATGTGATTAAAATGCAAACAGCTATCCACATTAAGCTGATCTGTATGTAATAATAATTCAACAAATACCTTTTAAATCATATCTGTATTATATAAACACTTTATATCTAGCATTTACTTGAAACTTTAGCTTTTTAACGGCAGAATTAAGCAAAATAAAGCGGTAGGGCATGAGAAATATTTATGCTAGTATGCCGTGTTAATTAAAAATAATAATTTCGAAATTTTCTGAATTAGATTTACGTTAAGGGATACCATCAATTTATGACCGATTTGGCGAATAATATTGCTCCTGTCAATATTGAGGATGAGCTAAAAAGCTCCTATTTAGATTACGCAATGAGCGTTATCGTAGGTCGTGCACTACCAGATGTGCGTGATGGATTAAAACCAGTGCATCGTCGCGTACTTTTTGCGATGAATGTTTTAGGTAACGACTTTAACAAGCCGTATAAAAAGTCAGCACGTGTTGTTGGTGATGTAATAGGTAAGTATCACCCGCATGGTGATACGGCTGTGTACGATACAATTGTACGTATGGCCCAAGACTTCTCATTACGCTATATGCTGGTTGATGGTCAAGGTAACTTTGGTTCTGTTGATGGTGATTCAGCAGCAGCAATGCGTTATACCGAAATTAGAATGTCGAAAATCGCTCATTCAATTTTAGCCGACTTAGATAAAGAAACTGTTGATTACGTGCCTAACTACGACGGTACGGAAATGATACCAGCAGTTATGCCAACACGTATTCCTAACCTTTTGGTTAATGGTACTTCTGGTATTGCCGTTGGTATGGCGACAAACATTCCGCCACATAACCTTACAGAGGTTATTAATGGCTGTTTAGCGGTAATAGAGAATGGCGATATAAGCTTTGAAGAGCTTTTAGAGTTAATTCCAGGACCTGATTTCCCAACTGCGGGTATTATCAGTGGTCGTGCTGGTATACAAGAAGCTTATCTTACCGGTCGTGGTAAAATTAAAATTCGTGCGCGCGCTAGAATTGAAGTCGATGAAAAATCGGGTAAAGAAACAATTGTCGTGTTCGAATTGCCTTATCAAGTTAACAAAGCCCGTTTGATTGAAAAAATGGCTGACTTGGTAAAAGAAAAACGTTTAGAAGGTATTTCTGCCTTACGTGATGAGTCTGATAAAGACGGCATGCGTATGGTAATTGAAGTGAAACGTGGCGAAGTAGGCGAGGTTATTTTAAATAACTTGTATAAGCTTACGCAAATGCAAGTTTCGTTTGGTTTGAATATGGTGGCATTAACTAACGGCCAACCTAAATTATTCAGCTTACGTGAAATGCTTGATGCCTTTATATTGCATCGCCGTGAAGT
>TARA_R110000764_G_scaffold172323_2_pt1 | contig 19788 bp, 12 predicted proteins | sample TARA_R110000764 | Tara Oceans TARA_R110000764 (sample SAMEA4398111) | marine metagenome | biome: Polar Biome; feature: [SRF] surface water layer (ENVO:00010504); material: water (ENVO:00002006), including particulate matter (ENVO:01000060) such as... | depth 5 m | reverse complement strand
GCCCTCCAGTCAGCCCGCGAGTGGCTCAAACTGATGAACTAGGCTTTTGCGGCTCGCCCGGACGCTGATGCTCCTGTCCGGGCGCCGTTGTTAAGCTTAATGAAATATCAAACGGCAGCGTGCGAGTTTGATTCCTCACGCGCTGTGAGGAGCCGCAACCGATATGCCTTTGAACGAGGCCCCCAACCGAGATCCGGCGGACAATGGCTTGGCGCGGACATCCGCGTCGCGACCACGGCTTGGGGCAGCTGACCTGATTGTGCAGTTCTGGCGTGCAAAATGGTTGATGCTGCTGGTGTTCGTGCCAGTGTTTGCACTCGGCCTTGCAGCGGCCCTGTCACGACCAGACCAGTTTGAATCGCGCTCCCGACTGATCGTATCGTCGGTCAGTGGTGCCAGCCATGACGATCTTGTCGGGCCCGAGCTGGAATTCCTGCGCAGTCCGGTGGTCGTTGCCCGTGTGCTCGACCGGTTTCCGATGTCGCGTCTGTATCCTGCGCTCGACCAGTCCTGTGAGGCCCGGAGCCGCGCCGTGCGGGGCGATGCCGAGGGGCTTCGCCGCCTCGCCGCAGAGTGTCGCCAGATGAGCGCTGATGCGATGGAGCGGGACTTCCACGTATGGGCGGCGTCGAGGGCGCCCGTCATCACGGCGACTTACCGGAACGGCGATGCGGAAACATCTGCAGAAGTGCTGAATGCGTTGGTCGGAGCCTATCTTTCCTATCGTGCGCAAGTGCTGGCGCAGCCGCAGGCCACCAGGCCCCCGGTCGACCGGACCGCACTGGAAGCCCGGCTGCTGGAATCTGAAGCCGCAATCGGCAGTTTCCTTGACGCGCAGGGCATCAGCAATTTCGAAGCGGAGCGCGATACCGTGCAGGCGCTCTACCAGGCGGCCAGTGAAGACCTGCTGGAAACGGATTCCCGTCTTCAGCGGGTGGAGAGCCAGCTTGGTGCCTATCGCGGGCAGATCAGGGCGATCCGCCCGCAACAGCGCCTCTTCGTCGAGGACTCGACCGAGCAGACGCTGATCGACATGAATCTCGAACGCGAAGCGCTGCTGGTCAACCATTTGCCGGGGTCTGCCGTGGTGCAGGATATGGACCGGCGCATTGCCCGGGCCGAAACCTTCATCGACACGCTGGACCGACCTGTCGGCACGGTGCGGACGGGGCCGAACCCGCGCTACGAGCAGATGCTGTCGGTTATCGGCGACCTGCAGGCAGAAGCGGCTTCGCTGAAAGACCAGCAGGCTGCCCTCGCAAGGCAAATCGCCGGGTTCGAGGCGCGACAGGCGCGCCTCACCAGCCTCACGCCACGCTATAAGGAACTGATGCGCAAGCGGGACTTGCTTGAGCGCGACCTGATGTCAGAGGTGAGGCAGGATGTGGACACCGGTGTGAGCCGTTTCGACGGCATCCGCGTGCTGGAGCCCGCCAGCGTACCGGTGCGGCCGACAGCAACGCGATCCGTCGTGGCGGTGCTGGCGTTTTTGCTGGCCTGTTTGGCCGCGATTGTTGCTGGGCTGCTGAAGGCCCTCACCCGCACCGGCTTTGCCACGCGGCGCTCGGTTGAGCGAACGCTGGACCTGCCCGTGCTCGCGACTGTCGGGGAGGTCTGAGCGAGGATGCGCGACCTGCGGCCGGACCTGGCGAAACTGTGGAACGTTGCATCGCGCCTGAGGCCGCAGCAGGGCGCCCGTACCGTGATGTTCGTCGCAGCGCGCAGCGGCGAGGGCACGAGCAGCATGGCGGCCTCGTTCGCCCTGATGGCGGCCGGGCACGCCGAACGCACGGCCTGGCTAGTCGATCTCGAACTGGCGAAGAATGCGGCTTATGATGCGTTTGACATCGGCTTTGCGAAAGGCGTGGCGCGCCTCGGGCGAGCCTATGACGCGTCACTCGGATGTGCGCCAATGTATGAATTGATGCCTGCAACCCACGGCGGGACGGCGAAACTGTTGACGGCGCACGCCGTGACCGGGACGCGGCTGCTGGTGACACGGTTCCGGACCGAACGGCTCGCACGTGGCCAGGTGGCGCGCCTGCGCTCGCAGCCTGGCTGGTGGCAGGCGCTGCGCCGGTCAAGCGACTGGATCATCGTCGATGCGCCGGCGCTGGACAGGTCGGACGCAGCGCTGGATGTGGCGAATGAAGCTGACGGCGTCGTGCTGGTCGTGCAGGCTGAATCGACCGGTGCCGAGGAGGTAGCCAGTGCACAGCTCGCCATCGAACGGCGTGGCGGGTACGTCATCGGCGTCGTGCTGAACCGCATGCGGGCCGACGCGCGGTTTGCCGGACGGATTGCGAGCTAGGACAGGGCTTGCGACTGGCGCAGTGCATTTGCGTCCTGTAGTCAGGTGCCGAGCCATAAGGACCGTCCCATTGCCTGCTGCAAACCCGATTGATGGCGAATACGACTATATTGTTATCGGTGCCGGATCGGCTGGATGCGTTGTCGCCAACCGGCTGTCGGCGGACCCGAACAAACGTGTGCTGCTGCTGGAGGCGGGCGGGCGCGACAACTGGCTGTGGTTCCACATTCCGGTCGGGTATCTTTTTGCCATCGGCAATCCGCGATCGGACTGGATGTTCGAGACCGTTGCGCAAGCCGGTCTGAACGGACGCAAGCTGTCCTATCCGAGGGGCAAGGTGCTGGGCGGCTCGTCGGCGATCAATGCAATGATTTCCATGCGCGGGCAGGCGGCAGACTACGACCATTGGCGCGATCTCGGCTTGCCGGGATGGGGCTGGTCGGATGTCTTGCCGGTATTCAGGCGGATTGAGGACCATTTCCTTGGCGAGACCGAGCACCATGGCGCGGGCGGTGAATGGCGCGTCGAATACCCGCGCGTGCGCTGGGACATTCTCGATGCCGTCAGCGACGCGGCTTGCGAGATGGGTGTTCCGGCAACGGAGGATTTCAATACGGGTGACAATGAGGGCGTCGGTTATTTCCACGTCAACCAGAAGCGGGGCCTGCGCTGGTCGGCGGCGCGGGGGTTCCTGAAGCCGGCATCGCGGCGCAGCAACCTGCGGGTCGAAACCGGCTGCCTTGTCGATCGGCTTATCATGAAAGATGGTCGCGCTGCGGGCGTTGAATATTGGCAGAATGGTCAGCGCCGACAGGCTGCGGCCAAGGGCGAAGTGATCCTGTGCGCAGGGGCGGTCGGGTCGGTGCAGGTCCTGCATCGCTCAGGCATTGGCCCGGCTGACTGGCTGAAGGCGGCGGGCGTCGCCCCCGTGATTGACCGACAGGGCGTGGGCCGCAACCTGCAGGACCATTTGCAGCAACGGGCGATCTTTCGCGTGTCGGGCACGCGGACACTGAACGAGACTTATCATTCCCTGCTTGGCCGGACGGGCATGGGGCTGGACTATGCCGTGCGGCGGCGCGGGGCGCTGACAATGGCGCCCTCGCAACTCGGCATCTTCGCGCGGTCGGACGGGGGGCAGGACAGGGCCAATCTGGAATTCCACATCCAGCCGCTGTCGCTCGACAAGTTCGGCGACCCGCTGCACCGGTTTCCGGCAATCACGGCGAGCGCCTGCAATTTGCGGCCCACGTCGCGCGGTGAGGTCAGGATCGAATCGGCGGCGCTGGACGCCAAACCCCTTATCAACCCTAACTATCTGGCGACCGAGACTGACCGGGCCGTGGCGGCGGATGCCATTCGGATGACGCGGCGCCTGATGGCGCAGGCTGCGCTGGCACCGTTCCATCCGGACGAGATGTTGCCGGGATCGGGTGTTGGGGATGATGACGTGTCGCTTGCGAAGGCGGCGGGCGACATCGGGACGACGATCTTCCATCCGGTCGGCACGGCGCGCATGGGGCGGGCCGATGACCCGCTGGCCGTGGTGGACAAGGACCTGAAAGTGCATGGCGTGGGCGGGATGCGCGTGATCGATGCGTCCGTGATGCCGACGATTGTTTCGGGCAACACGAACACGCCGACCATCATGATTGCCGACAAGGTATCGCGGGACATGGCGGCAGGCCGCTCTTGAATCGCGTCTAGCGGAAGCAGTCGGCAACCTGTGCCAGCCAGCGCCTGACCTCGTCGCCCTGCTCATCCATCGAATTGCCGTGGCGGACGAGGATGAGGTCAAGTTCCGGCACGAGGACAGTGTACTGGCCTTGATAGCCATTGGCCGAAAAGCTGCCGGGGCCGCACATGCCGAGCCACCAGTGGGCGCCGTAGCCGAGCGGTTCGGTTGGCGGTGTCTTGGTTGGCGTGCGGGCATAGTCAACCCAGCCTTCGGGCAAGATGCGCTGGCCGTCCCAAACACCATCGCGCATGTAGAGCAGGCCGAAACGGGCGAAGTCGCGCGCAGTGGCGTAGCAGAAGGACGAACCGATAAAGGTGCCCTGTTCGTCGAATTTCGGTTGCGCTGACTTGACCCCGATCGGTTCGAACAGTTCACGGAACATCCACGACCGAAAGTCGTCTCCTGACCTGCCAAGCGTGCGGGCGGCACAGCGGGCGACGATATTGGTCGTGCCGCTCGCATAGCTCCAGGTGCTGTCAGGCTCATGCGCGAGCGGAAAGTTCGCGGCGAATCCGGCCACGTCGGCCTTGCCCCCACCGAACAGCATTTCGATCACGTCCGATACGCCGGCATCGACATAGTCTTCGGCGAATTTCAGGCCGCTCGACATGCGCAGCAGCTGGTCGAGCGTGATATGGCGGCGCGGGTCGTCGGCCTCTTGCCATTCCGGCACATCGGCGGGCGCATGGACGTCGATCAGGCCTTCCCGCGAGAGAATGCCGACAAGGGCGTGGGTGATGCTTTTCGCTTCGGACCATGACGGGTAGGTATCGCTGGCCGTGAATTCGCGCCAATAGCGCTCGCTGACGATACGCCCACCTTGCACCGCGAGGAAGGCATGGGTCTCGCCCATCACATCAGGCGCAGGATCGCTGAAGGCGAGGTCCAGCAAGTGGCTCAGGGCGGCGGAATCGACGTCGCCAGACGGGGGTGCTTCCGGCCAGTCCGCTACCGGCCATGGCGTATCGGTTGGCTGGGAGGGCAGGGGCCCGAGAGAACGGGATGGGGTCATGTCGGGGGCCACCGTCTTGAGCTTGTTCAACAAGCACACGCAACGCGCCTGTGCCTGAGTGCAAGTGGACAGGTCCGACAGCCTTTCGTCAACGGTGCGGGGTGTCGTGAGACGCGCGAGTCTGGTGGTTACGTGGGGGCAAGTCGATCAAGAACCGCCGGGCTGCTGTCCCGGGGATCGCCGCGCCCTGTTGGCCACTTACTCCACTCCCATCCTGAAGGGACTGACTGGGACATCGTCGCCAGAGAACAGGTTGCAGATCGGCGCGTCGCCCCAACAGTAGCGAACTTCCGCCGGAGTCACCTGTGGTGGCACAACAAGATCGACCCTGGTGCCATTCAGGGTCGCGTCTGCCCATTCACACGTTCCAGAGTCGCTACAGAGCTCGAACGCGATGGGCCTCGCAGAACCGATCGCCTTCAGATTGCCATTCGGCATTTCCAGCGAGATGCGGTTTTTATCCCGAACGGCGCGAATGGGCACGATGCCATCTTCGAATCCTCGGCTTTGTCCCGTCAGGATGTCCAGGACACGCAGGATTCGCCGGACAACCAGCTGCTTGTTGGGCGGATGGATGTCGGTCCGGTCGCCGGCGTCGATTGTCACGGCCAGTCCGGCTTTTGGATCATTCACCGCAACGCGCCGCTGCGCTTCGCGTATATCAGACCAGCCAGACGGTCCGGGCCTGTCCGGCATGCCGTCATAGCCGGGAAGCTGGACAATCACGACCGGAAGATCCGCGCCGAAATACGCTCTCCAGCTTTTGACGAGCCGTTCGAGCAGAGGCTGGTACGCCATGCCACGGTCTGCATTGCTTTCGCCCTGGTACCAGATGGCGGCATGGAGCGGAAAACCGGTCAGGGGCGAGATCATTGCGTTGTGAATCGTCGTGTAGCCGCGAACGGTTTCCCATGGCAGCTGGGGACCGCCCGGCCTGTCCTCGCTGACAACCCGGTACATCCAGTCCGCACCCAGCGGGAGCGACTCGCCCGAAGACAGGCTCAAGGCGACGGCATCATTGGGCCCGAGCATGCCGCCCTTGCCATAGGTATTGAGGACATTGACGACAATCGTGTTTTTGCCGGGTTTGAGAAAGGCTGACGGGACCTGGTAGGTTCTCGCATCGGTCCAGCTGGACGTGGAGCCGAGAAAATGACCGTTGATCCATGTCGCATCGGTATCGTCAAACAGGCCGAGTGAGAGCGATCCACCCATGCGAGCCTGTTTGGCGGACAGGGAGAATGTCTTCCCGTACCAGACCCGCCCGAGGTGAGTCGCGGCCTCGGGGTCGCCATAGGTTTTCCAGTCGTCCATGATATCGGGGGCCGCTTTCCAGCCCGGCCCTGCCACGGTGCCCGCCCAGGGGGCATGGTCCTGGTCAATGCTGCGCCACCAAGCCTCCCAGTGCTTGCCATATGCTGCCATCGCCGCCCGGGGATCGCGTGCATAGAGTTCGAGCTGCGACAGTTCCTCGGTGAATCCGCCAACGTCATGAAGATCATCTGCGGATAGCCATGCCTCGATCTGCGAGCCGCCCCAGGAGGAGTCGATCAAGCCGACCGGGACATCATTTTCCTGCTGCAGCGCCTGCCCGGTAAAATAGCAGACCGCCGAAAAATCACGTACCACATCCGGTCCCGCCACGTTCCATTCAGTGCCAGCAGGTAACCTGTCCTGTGCGTCAGTATTCGTCACATGGGGAATGGTCAGTAGGCGGATGTTGGGATTGTCGGAATTTGCAATCGCCCCGTCCGGATTGAGGGCCCGATAGACAGGAAATTCCATGTTGGATTGCCCGGAGCACAGGATGACATCCCCGACCAGGATGTTCTGGAAAGTGGATATGCCCTCGGAGTCCTGAATTACCAGCCGATAGGGCCCACCGGCGGGCAATGCCGGAAGCGCGGTCCGCCAGTCCCCGGTAGCGTCTGCGTTCGTGGAGACTTCGGTGCCCGCGATGCTGATGGTCACAGCCGATCCGGCCGCCGCGTTCCCCGTCAGCGGAATCTCGGCGTCTCTCTGCAACACGGCATAGTCGGCTATCGGCCCATTCAGCGTGGGCGCGGCAAATGCGGGTGCGACCAGACCTGCAGAGGCGGCCAGGAGGGCGAAAATTCCGAACCTGAATTCCATCGCGGCGATCTCCCTGTGTCAAATGGGCCACCCGACGTCTTGCGCCGGGTGGCCAAGTTGGCTGCAGGTCCAGGAGGATACTGGAATGCAGCGTTTGAATCGTGCCTTCTAGATCGTAATGCCGGCCGATTTTGCATCGGCCATGAATGTGCTGAGGCCATTGGTGGTCAGGACGTGGCTGGCAAGCGAGCTAATGACGGCGGGCGGTGCTGTTATGACGTCTGCTCCGATCAGCGCACATTCCTTCACGTGAAGGGGGCTGCGGATCGACGCGGCGAGAATCATGGTCTCGAACATGTAATTGTCATAGATCGTCCGGATCTCGCGGATGAGTTCCAGTCCGTCGATATGGATGTCATCGAGGCGTCCGATGAAGGGCGAGATATAGGTGGCTCCGGCCTTGGCGGCGAGCAGCGCCTGATTGGCCGAGAAGCAAAGCGTGACGTTGGTAAGGATACCTTCGCTGGTAAACGTCTTGCAGGCTTGCAGGCCGGCTAGCGTCAGGGGCAGCTTGACCACCACATTCGGCGCAATCGCGGCCAGTGTTCGCCCCTGCTGCAGCATGCCATCGGCATCCACAGCGATGACCTCGGCGCTGACCGGTCCCGACACGACGGCGCATATCTCGGCGATGACTTCCTTGAAATCCCGGCCCGCCTTTTTGATGAGACTGGGATTGGTCGTTACGCCGTCCACCAGGCCAAGCGCGTTGAGTTCTGCGATGTCGTCAAGATCGGCCGTGTCGACAAAGAATTGCATTGTGTGCGTCCTATTTCAGGCTGCGGGTGATGAGGTTCTCGAGATATTCCTGGTGCCCGGACGTGTGCCGGCCGTTCAGGCCGGCGGCTGCGGCATGATCGGCAATCGATTCCAGGGAGGCCTGGCCGGAGAGCATTTCCTTGCCGAGTGCAGCGTCCCATCCAGCATAGCGTTCCTTCTTTTTCGCGCTGATCTGGCCACGTTCGACAATGTCGGCGGCGCTGAGTAGCGCGCGCGCCAGTGCGTCGACGCCGCCGATATGGCCGTAGAACAGGTCGACAGGCTCGCTGCTCTGGCGGCGCACCTTGGCGTCGAAATTGAACCCACCGGTGTCGAGGCCACCGGATGGCAACAGTTCGATGAGTGCCAGCGTGATGTCGCGAATGTCGAGGTTGAATTGGTCGGTGTCCCAACCATTCTGGTAGTTGCCGCTATTGATATCGATCGAGCCCATCATGCCGAGCGAAACAGCCGTCGCGATTTCATGGGCGAAGCTGTGCCCTGACAGGGTGGCATGGTTCGGTTCGATATTGACGTGGACTTCACCCAGCAGGCCAAACCGGGACAGGAAGCCATAGATCGTGGCCGTGTCGAAATCGTACTGATGGTACATCGGCTCGTGCGGCTTGGGCTCGATCAGGATTTTGCCCTTGAAGCCGATCTTGTGCTTGTGCTCGACGACCATCGAAAGGAAGCGGCCGAAATTTTCCAATTCGCGCGTGAGGTCTGTGTTCAGGAGCGTGTCGTACCCTTCGCGTCCGCCCCACAGGACATAGTTCTCGCCGCCAAGCCGGTGCGTGGCCTCAAGGCATTCGCGGATCTGGCGGATGGCGCAGGCCGCGACTTCCGGATCAGGGTTCGTCAGTCCGCCGGCCGCGTAGCGCGGATGGCTGAACAGGTTGGCGGTGCCCCAGAGCAGCTTCGTGCCGGTCTCCTGTTGGTAGGCGGCGAGATTGTCGCTGGCACGTTTGAAATTGTTCGAGAGGTCGTCCGGAGTCTCGGAGGCTTCGGTCACATCGACATCATGGAAGCAATAATAGGGCAGGCCGAGCTTGCTGAAGAACTCGAAGGCGGCAGCCATCTTTGCGTCGGCCGCGTTCCGGTCGTTTGCCGCATTGTGCCAGGGCCGGTCGAACGTTCCGGCACCAAAGATGTCGAAGCCATCCCAGCAGAAGCTATGCCAGTAGCAGACAGCCAGACGTAGATGGTCTTCCATCCGCTTCCCGAGGACCATCTGGTCCTTGTTGTAGTAGCGATAGGCGAGCGTGTTCTCTGTGTCCGGTCCTTCGAACTTGATATGCGGGATATCGCCGAATACCGAACCTGCGCTCAGGGATGTATTTGTATCAGCCATTCGAAACTCCTGTGAATTCTGGTGAAAGCGCCTGGTAGAGGCGTGAAAATTGCTCGCGCTTGGCGTCGAGGCGGTCCATGTCGGCATCGTGCGGTTCGATCACATTGGTCGTTGCCGGCGCGCCGAAGGCATCTTCAAACGACATCTTGATCTGCGAGTAGCGCGCCAGCCGGGCAGCGCCGAGCGCGGGACCGTTGGCCGCGCCATCGCGGTAGAAGAGCGGGCGCTTCAGGACGGCAGCCAGAATGCGGCCCCAATAGGCCGACTGGGAGCCGCCGCCGATGACGGAGATCGACCGGATGTCGATGCCGCAGGCCAGCAGGGCGTCGAATCCGTCGCCCATGCCGAAGGCGACGCCTTCGAGGACGGCTTGAGCGATCTGCGCAGGACCGCTGTCATGAGTGAGACCGAACAGGACGCCGCTCGCATAGGGATTATTGTGCGGCGTACGCTCACCTGACAGGTAGGGGAGGAATACCTCCTGGCATGCGAGTGTCCCGTCCCGTTCGGCCATTCCAATAAGGTTTTCGGCATTCTTCGTGCCTGTCGCGCGGCATGCCCAGTCGAGGCAGCTTGCAGCGCTCAGCATGACAGACATGAGATGCCAGCGATCCGGCAGGGCGTGACAGAACGCGTGAGCCGCTGATTCGGGGTTCGACCGGAACTTGTTCCCGGCGACGAAAATCACGCCCGATGTGCCGAGCGACAGGAGGGCGTCGCCTTCGTCGACAACGCCTGCGCCAACCGCGCCAGCCGCATTGTCGCCGCCACCAGCCACCACCGGCACGCGGTCCATGCCCCATGCCTCAGCCGCTTCCTGCCGGAGAATCCCGGTTTCTTCGGGGCCTTCGAACAGTGTCGGCATCTGGTCTTCGGACAGTCCGCACGCTTCGAGGAGCGGGGCGTGCCAGCGCCGGTTTGCGACATCCATCCATAGCGTTCCGGCAGAATCCGACATGTCGGACGCGATTTCGCCCGTCATGCGTAGGCGGACATAATCCTTCGGCAACAGCACTTTATGAATTTTGGCGAAGATGTCCGGTTCGTGGCGCCGCACCCATTCGAGCTTGGGGGCGGTGAAGCCCGGCATGACAAGGTTGCCGCCCTTGGTGATGAAGTCGGGCTCCCTTGCCTGAAGGTCGGCACTTTCGGCTTGGCTGCGCCCGTCATTCCAGAGAATGGCCGGTCGCAGGGGCGTCAGCGATTTGTCGAGCAATGTGGCGCCATGCATCTGGCCGGACAGGCCCACGGCCCTGACCTTGTGGCGCTGATTCACGTCGAGGCCGGCGACGGCCATATTGGTTGCCGTCCACCAATCGGCTGGCTTCTGCTCCGACCAGAGGGGTTTGGGGCGGGAAATCGGAAGATCAGCGCTGCTGGTATCGATAACAATGCCAGCATCGCTCAGCAGCAATGCCTTCACGCTCGATGTGCCGATATCAATTCCCAAAAACACTAGACTTCTTCCCTTGGCGCGCTTCTCAGGTGGCGCGGAGCGTCACGTCGCTTCCTGATACCGCTAACATCTGAGGTCTGCTCCGGCAAGAGACGCGTGCAGGTTTTTCTCCGTTTCACTCCGCCGGTCTCGATGGTGCGGTTGCGCGCAGGACTATCGCGCTGTCCGCGGCGTGCGGAAGGCGGCACGCCGGAGCCGTTGCGCCAGGAAACTTGCGGATGATTTGGTGCAGGGTATTCTCGGCGAAACGAAAATGCTTTGCGCTTTGGGTCGCCTGAGGTAGCGTAGAAATGATAGCCCTAACATTTAAGGGTGAATCTTTAGCTGAAATATAAGACGGAGCTAAATCCGTCGGTCTGCGAGGGGAGGCGAAATGACTGATACAACATCTACTGCCGGCAAGTTCGAAGGGGACTTTGCCTTTGTTTTACTGATTAGCTGTGTCGCGACGATCGGGGGCTTTCTGTTTGGCTTCGACAGTGGCGTCATCAATGGAACGGTCAGCGGCCTTCAGGTCGCCTTCAATTCCGAGGAAGTCGGTACCGGTTTCAATGTGGCCTCCATGCTCCTCGGGTGCGCAGCGGGCGCGGCGCTGGCAGGCCGGTTGTCAGACTTGTTCGGTCGACGGACGATGATGATCGCAGCAGCCTGCTTCTTCATCGTCAGCGCCTGGGGGTCCGGAATAGCGGGCACCTCATTCGAGTTCATTATTTATCGCGTTATCGGCGGTCTTGCGGTTGGCGCCGCCAGCGTTATGTCGCCGGCCTATATTTCGGAGATCGCCCCGGCGCGCTTCCGGGGTCGCTTGGCGTCAATCCAGCAGGTCGCCATCATCAGCGGCTTGTTCATTGCCTTTCTCAGCAACTATTTCATCGCCGGTGCTGCGGGGTCCGCCCTTAATGAATGGTTGTTCGGTTTTGAAGCCTGGCGCTGGATGTTCTGGGTGGAACTTTTTCCCGCGATCATCTTTCTCGTTGCGCTGCTCTTCATTCCGGAGAGCCCGCGCTTCCTGGTTGTTCAGGGCAGCATGGACAAGGCCGAGAGCGTACTGGCACGCATCGGTGGCGCCAGGGGCGCCCCGGAAAAGGTCGGAGCCATCGAGCAATCGCTGGCCCAGGACCACCACAAGCCGCGGTTGTCTGACGTTCTTGCGAAAGGCACGGTCCTGCGTCCGATCGTCTGGATCGGGATCGGACTGGCCATATTCCAGCAGCTTGTCGGTATCAATGTCGTGTTCTACTACGGTGCCGTTCTCTGGCAGGCGGTTGGCTTCTCGGAAGGCGATGCCCTGCTGATCAATGTGATTTCAGGCGCGGTCTCGATTCTTGCCGTAATCGTGGCTCTGGCACTGATTGACCGTATCGGCCGAAAACCGCTCTTGTTGGTGGGATCGATTGGCATGGCGATCACGCTGGCCATACTGGTCTTCTGCTTTTCGCAGGCGCGCCTTGTCGATGAGCGAATGATGCTGCCCGGCAATATCGGTCTGATCGCCCTGCTGGCAGCGAATGCCTATGTCGCATTCTTCAACGGTTCCTGGGGTCCGGTCATGTGGGTCTCGCTGGGCGAGATGTTTCCGAACCAGATTCGCGGATCCGGATTGGCAGTTGCAGGCTTTTTCCAGTGGTTTGCGAACTTCCTGATCACATGGACCTTCCCGATGATGCTCGGAAGTGCGGCGATCGGACTCACTGGCGCCTATGGCGTCTATGCGGTCTTCGCGTTCATCTCGATCTTCTTTGTCGTATGGGCCGTACGCGAGACAAAGGGCAAGGAACTTGAGGACATGCAGAGCTAGCACGGACTCCAAGTCGGCAATTGGAAACGGCAGGCGGGATCGCCTGCCGTTTTTGTTTGCGCAAGTCTTCAATCCGGGACCCGGCAGGGCGCCAAACACAATCGCGGAATTCAATGCGGTGTGGTGAGGCTTTCACGTTCGACGATCTGGATCGTGTCAATCGTCACGTGCGCCGGCTGTCCGTTCCAGTTGGCACTGGTAATATCGGAAATCATGTCGACTGCGGTCTGAGCCATTTCGGCAATGGGCTGCTTTACCGTGGTCAGCCGCGGCCAGATGGCGGCGGCGATGGCGGTGTCATCGAACCCGACTATCGACAGCTCTGACGGAATCTTCACGCCGCGCCGCTGGGTGCCCGCAATGAGGCCGGCGGCCATGTCGTCATTACTGGCGAAGACGGCCGTGGGCGGCGCATTGGCGTCCAGCACCTTGTCGGCAAGCTGCATGCCGGACTTGAAGGTGAAGTCGCCTTCGAAGATCAGGCCCTTGTCGATCGGGATGCCGTGCGCTTTGAGCGCCTTTTCATAACCGATCTGGCGCTGGGGGGATGATGGATGCTCGCGCGGCCCCCGAATGAAGCCGATTCGCTTGTGCCCCTTTTCGATGAGTAGCTCGGTCATTGTGAAGGCAGCGGCGACATCGTCGAAGGCCACGCTTGAATGGTTCGACTGAGGATCGCGAAAGCTGAGGGCGACAACCGGAATTCCCATATCCTGCATCAATTTGAGCAGGGCCAGATTGCTGCTCAGCGGCGGGGCGAGGATCAGGCCGTCGAGCCGGATGGAGCTCAGACGTTTGACGATCACCGAATTGTCGAGAACGCCTTCGATGTCAGAAAGGTCTTCAATGACCAGGTGATGTCCGAGATCGCGGCACTCTTTCAGTGCGCTGACCAAAAGGGCGCTGAGATAGCTCGGACTCGGGTTGTAATAGGCCAGCCCGATGAGTTTGGATTTGCCGCCGGCCAGGCCGCGCGCCATCAGGTTTGGCCGATAATTGAGCGATGCAATCGCCGCCTCAACCCGCAGGCGCGTCGACTCCTTGACGAGCTTCTGCTTGTTCAGCACCCGTGAAACGGTCATCTGGGATACGCCGGCTTCTTCGGCGACTTCCTTGATTGTAATCGGTTGGCGCTTGCTCACTGATATTCTGTCCACTTGATGCTAAAGTCGTAGAGGCTCCAGCCTCTAACTATCCAAACACAAGGTTGGCAAGGCTCTTCTCGCGGCAGGTGCACAAGTATGAAGCACTGAAACCGACCTGAGACAGGCAATCGCCCAACATTAAAGCGCCTGCCGACGAGCCGCCGCCCTGAATGCGTCGGCGAGAGATGTGCGCATCGCCTTGGCCTTGTAGTCCTTGTCATACAATGTCGGGCGTTTCAGGACGTCATCGGCGCGCGGAAGGAAGGTCTGCAGCCAGCTCTGGTCATCGACCATGCCCCAGATGAGCACTTCCTTGAGTTCCGGATATGCCAGCATCATGTCAAAATAGTCCCGTGTATAGCTCGCAATGAGCTGGTCGCGATAGGCGATGTCAGGTTTGAGCCCTGTGTCGTTCACGTCAAATTCGGTAATGTATAATTCAAGACCCATGCCAACGACCTCGTCGCAAAAGGCGATCCAGTCCCGTTGCTTGTCGCGGGTGAATTCATCCGGCATTTCGTAATTGGAATGGCTCTGGACGCCTAGTCCGTCGAGGGGCACGCCCCGCGCCTTCAGGCGCTCAAGGAAGCGCAGCACACCGGCGCGGTGCGCCGTGCTGGTCGTTTCCCAGCTCATGAAGTCATTGTAGACGAGCCTGGCATCGGGCGCGTGCGCCTTCGCGACATGAAAGGCGTGATCGATCAATTGCTCGCCCATCCGGGCGCTGAGAGATGTTTCGCGGAAAGCGCCTGTCTGGTCGTCGATCGCTTCATTGACGACGTCCCACGCATAGATGACGGGCGCGTAGCGGCTGGCGGTGAGAGCGATTTTCTGTTCGACAAAATCTGCGGTTTCAGAGGCGCTCGAAAATTCCAGCTCATTGACCCATTTCGGTGAATATTGCGGTCGGTGCCAGAGAAGGGTGTGACCCCGCATCGTCAGCCCGTTCTCGACCGCAAAGGCAACAAGCCGATCTGCCGGAGCGAAGTTCACCGTGTCCGGATCAGGGTAGATCGTGTACCATTTATGCTCATTCTCGGCGACCATCGTGGCGCACTCGCGCAGCATGATGTCGCGATACCGGGGATCGTCGAGCTGATGTGCCGCCATGGCCGAGCCGAAGCGGATCCCATTTTTACTGGCGAGTTCATGCAGCGGTGGGCCTGACGCATGATCAGGATTGCTGGTCCGGGTGGGTCTCGCGCACCCGCTTAGTCCGGCTACGGCTGATGTTCCCGCTGCGAGTGCAAGGCAATCCCTGCGCGTAAATTGGCTCATGATACACTCCCTGATTTCAGGCCGGGATTTCTTTCGTTGACCCCGTGCAATACCCTTCGATATGGTAACGCTACCACCAGCTTGGTCAGGGCGTCCATAGCCCGCCAGGCACAAGTTGGTGAAAAACGAGAATGCTGACGCAGGGGAGCGGCGCGATGAGGGTGAGACATTCCATCAACCAGGTCGGATTGGCGCTTGCGGCGCTGTACCTTGTCGGATGTGGCAATGAGCCCGGCACACGTAACCAGACGCAAGAGAACGCGCCTCCCGTCGCGCGATTTGAATGGTTCGCCTATGAAGGCAGTGACGCGGTCTTCGACAATCACGACCGTAGCTCGTCGGGCTATCTCAATCCGATCCTGACCGGCTTCTATCCGGACCCGAGCATCACGCGCGCGGGCGACGACTATTATCTCGTCACCTCCACTTTTTCCTATTTCCCCGGTATCCCGGTCATGCACAGCCGTGACCTGGTGAACTGGACCCAGATCGGCAATGTGATCGACCGCCCCGGCATGCTCGACTTTGATGGCCTCGGCCTCTCGCGCGGTGTGTTCGCTCCCACTATCGAGTTTCATGACGGCACGTTTTACGTCGCCAATACCTGTGTCGATTGCGGCGGCAACTTCATTGTCACGGCAACCGACCCGGCCGGACCCTGGTCCGATCCCATCTGGCTTCCCGAGGTCGGCGGGATCGACCCCTCTGTATTCTTCGATGAAGACGGCAAGGTCTACGTCATGAACAATGACGCCCCGCCGGAAGGCTCGCTCTATGAAGGTCACCGGGCGATCTGGATTCGTGAAGTCGATCCGAAGACGTACCAGTCGGTCTCTGATCCCATTGTGCTGATCAATGGCGGCGTGCACCCGGAAGACGAGCCGATCTGGATCGAGGGCCCGCATATCTACAGGATTGGCGACTGGTACTACCTCTGGGCCGCCGAGGGCGGGACAGCAATTGACCATTCGCAGGTCGTGCTGCGCGCGCATTCAGTCACGGGCCCGTATGTCGCGTTCGACGGGAACCCGATCCTGACCCAGCGCCATCTGCCGGAAGACCGGCCGGACCCGATCACATCGGTCGGTCATGCTGACCTTGTTCAGGACGGGGCAGGGCGGTGGTGGGCGACCTTCCTGGGGGTGCGTCCCTATGAAGGCGACCTCTACAATACCGGACGCGAGACCTTCCTGATGCCAGTGGATTGGGAGGGCGGATGGCCGGTCATCACACGTGGTGCACAAGAAGTGCCTTACGTCATGACGGAGCGGCCGGGCCCCGTCATGGACAACCCGCCCGCCATACCGACGTCCGGAAATTTCGATCTGCGCGAAGAGTTTGATGCGGACCAGATGCCGTTCAACTGGATGACGCTTCGTGTTCCGAAGACAGGCTGGTGGTCGCTGGCAGATGGCGAATTGAGGATCACCGCGCGTCCGGTTGGCTTGGGCGAGGGCGCGCAGCCATCCGTCTGGGCACGCCGCCAGCAGCACCAGAATGCCGTTGCCGAGACCTCAATGACCTTCGCGCCCCAGGCAACCGGGGAGGAAGCCGGGCTGGCCGTTATGCAGAGTGATGATTATTTCTATGCGCTTGGCCTGACCCGGAATGAAGCAGGCGCCTTGATCGTCAGGTTGCGTTGCAGGACCGGTGGGGATTCGCCTGTCATGGGCGAAGAAATTGCCAGCCGTCAGATCGCCGCGACTGAGGGGCAGGCGGTTCAGTTCCGTATCGCAGCCCGGCGCGATGTCTATGATTTCAGCTATCGGCTGGACGGCGCAGACAGCTGGACCGTGCTTGCCGCAGATCAGGATGGCAAAATACTCAGCACGCACGTCGCCGGAGGCTTCGTCGGCGCTGTTTTCGGCCTCTACGCTGAAGCCGCGCCAGCGCCAGCCGAATGAAGCGGTCTTAGTCCCCCGCTCTCATGCTCGGTGGCGATCCCAGATAAGAGTCCGGCACAGGCCCTCGGGCAAGCGTGACATGCTGAAACACGACAGCCGGATCGACCATCCAGAGTCTGACGCGTTGCAGGCCGGCCTTGCTGATCGCATGCTCGGTCCGCCGCACATGAGCATAATCAGCGACGGATGTTTCCCACGCGCCTTGTGACGTGTCCTCATTGATATTGACGATCTGGGGCACCTCGTCATTGACGGAAATGGCATATTTCAAGCCACCCTGGCCGCGAAAATCCAGGCTGGGCGCAAGCGTCACATCTGCCGTATAAGTGCCGGGTTCGGTGACGTAGACATTGTATTCCAGGCTGGGCGAGGATGGCGCGCGCGGCACCTGCGGCGTGCTTGTCACAGGGAACATGGTGATACTGTCGCCGGTGCGCCCCAGATGAGGGATGACCCGCCATGTGATTTCGTCAGTATTGTTCACCTGATGCGCATCGCTGGCGTCAAAGCTTACGATGCCATCCGTTTCAATGAAGGGCTGGCCTGCGTCGGGAACCTCGAAACGGTATGTGGGGATGTTGACCGGAATACGGGTGTCGCCGCTGCTGACCCAAACCTGAGCAATGGCATTGCCAGCAGGCGCCTTGGCCCAGTCGATAGTGACGGCGACGGGCGTATTCGAGTCTACGGATGTACGGATTGGCGCGACATGCACCCAATCCCCGTCGGCTGATACGTCGACGTCGAAAGCGGCCTGTCCGGCATTGAACACGTCAAATGTCTGCGACGAACGCGCATAGGGATCGAAGACCGGCATGGTGAGGGCGGTGTCTGAGGTCATCGACACATCGGCAGTCCCAGGCACGGACACGCCCAGCTGGGCCGCTTCGGGAATGTCGATGCGCACCAGTTCGGGCATATTGTTCTGCTCGGGCTGCTGCCAGTACGTGTAGCCGATATGCGTTTGCGACATCATGTGGTTCCACTTACCGCCCGCGATGTCCTCGTGATATATCCGGGTCAGCTCATCATCGCGTTCAAACAATTCCTCCACGCGATCGGCGAGTGCATTGGTTGAGGCACGGCCTTGCTGCGCATAGAGACGGTTCTTTGCGGCGGTGACATATAGCTCGTTGAGGTTGGCGGCGGCCTGGATCGGAAACCAGACCAGTTGCATATACGCATCACGCTGAGAGTCCGGTAGCTTTTCTCCCAGCGCGGTCGCCCGCTCGGCTAGCCCATTATAGTCCTCCACGACGCTGTCGGCCTCGCCGAAATTGATCAGGCTGTATGTGTCGGGCGCCAGCAGTTCCGGCTTCCGCCGGGCATTGTATTTCGTGTAAGTAGTCAGCAGCGCAGCGATCTGTGCCGCATTCTCCGGGCCGAACTGTTCGGCCGCCCAGACTTCCGGATAGGCAGCCAGCCTTTCGAGCGGCCAGTCCGACGGGTCCCAGGCCATGTCGAGAAAGAAGCTGATCGGGAATTCCATCGGTTTGAGGTCGCCGACATTCACGATCCAGATTTCCCTCGCGCCGTATGCGTCGGCTAGATTCATCTGCTCCCATACGCGCTCAATCTGCGTTGTGTTGATCCATTTATAGTTTCGCGGATCTCCGACATAGTCGAAATGGTAGTACACGCCGTATCCGCCGGGCCGGTCCTGTCCGGGTTCAGGCAGGCGGCGGATATTGCCCCAATTATCGTCTGCAAACAGCAACGTCACATCCTCGGGCACGTCCATGCCCTGATCGTAATAATCCTGCACTTCCTTGTAGAGGGCCCAGATTTGTGGAGTCTCGGATTCCGGCTTGCCCGTGACATCCGCAATGATGCCGCGCTGGTCGGATACGATGGTCTCCAGCAGGCTGATCGCGGTTCCCTCGGTCATCGCCTCGTCGCCGTCGCCGCGCATGCCGATGGTGACAATGGCCTCCCGGTCGCCGATGCGCTCCACGCCCTCGCGCCAGAATGACTGCAGGCGGTCCGGGTTGGACGCGAAGTTCCAGTCGCCTTCGCCGTAGCGCTCCCATTCGACATGGGCGCGCCCAAGCGGCTCATGGTGCGACGTGCCGATCACGACGCCATATTCGTCGGCCAGCACTGCGTTCATCGGGTCGTCGTCATAGAAGGCCTTGCCCCACATGGCAGGCCACAGGTAATTCGCCTTCTGGCGCAGCAGCAATTCGAAGACACGTTCATAGAAGGCATGGTTGAAGCCGCCGAATGTCTCGTTGACCCAGCCATACAAAGCCGGGTTTTCGTCATTGAGGAAAATCCCGCGATACTTGATTTCCGGCTTCTCCAGACGACGTCCGGGCGAAACATAGAGCGCGTCGGTGCGCTCGACGGGCACGTCGGCCCACCAGGCCCATGGCGACACACCGGCGCGATCCGCCAGGTCGTAGACGCCAAAGATGGTACCGCGTTTGTCCGCACCGGCAATCACGAGTGCGCGCTCGACGCCCTCGAACGGGTGGCCCACAACTTCCTGTGAAAACGCTTCCCATTCTCCAGTCAGGCCCGCGTCGCTGATCGCTCCGCGATCCAGCAGGTCCTTGATCCACCGCGATTTTTCAAGCGATCCGATGACAATCAGGTTGGTGGCGTGCTTCGGGATGGCGGTGCCGATTTCCGGTCGTGCTGGCCCGCGCTTTTCCAGATCGGCCTGCAGGTTGCGCGCCGCGCGCAGGATGCCGGCATCGTCATGCGGATCGACCAGGATCACCGTCGCCTTGCCCTGTGCGAAAAGCGGGAAACCGTCCGCGCCCTGTTCGCCGGATATCTCTGCAGGCGTCTCAGCCGGGGCCATCTCAACCGGCGTCGGGGTCTGGGCGCACGCGGCTGGTGTCATCAGGAGAATGAGGGGAGAGAGCGCGGTGAACAGACCTCTGGTGAAGGCG
>TARA_R110000764_G_scaffold100649_2_pt1 | contig 19844 bp, 19 predicted proteins | sample TARA_R110000764 | Tara Oceans TARA_R110000764 (sample SAMEA4398111) | marine metagenome | biome: Polar Biome; feature: [SRF] surface water layer (ENVO:00010504); material: water (ENVO:00002006), including particulate matter (ENVO:01000060) such as... | depth 5 m | reverse complement strand
GAGGGCCATCCGGACAAGGCGATGGACATGCTGGAACGGGCCTATTCTAAGGGCAAGCGCGACATTTACCTGTTCATCTATCCCGGCCTGAATGACACGCCCACGCCCCGTCTTGAAGCCCTTCAGGCCAGGGTCGCCGCTGGTATCAACGCCGAACGGGCCAAGCTGGGCTGGCCCGCCATCGAAATGCCCCAGGCTTATCGCGCAGACTAGGACTGGGTGGGCCGAGTATCGCGGACATGTTCCCGATCCCGGCTCAGCTGATCGAGACAGTCTTCCGGTTCACGAAGGCCTTGATGCCGTCTGCCGCCAGTTCACGTCCGTAGCCGGATTGCTTTATGCCCCCAAAGGGCAGGCGCGGATCTGATGCGACCAGCGCATTGACAAAGGTCGATCCCGCTTCCAGGTCACGCACGGCCTGTTCGATCTCGCCGTCATCTTGCGTGAAGATCGCGGAACCAAGACCGTAGACGCTGCGATTGGCGCGGGAGATGGCATCGCTCAGGCTGGCGACGCGCCAGACATTGGCGACCGGGCCGAACATTTCCTCGTCCGCGCCCGGCGTGCCGTCCGGTGCCTCGGCCAACACCTGCGGCGCAAACCACCAGCCGGTATCGGCCACTTTTACCGGCGTGCTGATCCGCTTCGCGCCGCCCTTCAGCGTCGCCTCGACCTGGTCCGCCAACTCGTCGCGGATCGTCTCGGTCGCCAGCGGCCCGATATCTGTCGTCTCCAGCAGAGGATCGCCGATCCGCAGCGCCTCGATTCTGGCTACGAAGGCCTCGGTGAAAGCGTCGTAAATATCGGCGTGAACAAAGAATCGCTTCGCCGCGATGCAGGACTGGCCGTTATTCCGTGTGCGCGATGTGACGGCCGTATCTACCGCCTTGTCCAGATCAGCCGATGGCATCACAATGAACGCGTCCGATCCGCCAAGCTCCAGAAGGGACGGTTTGGTTTCCTCACCCGCAATCCCGGCCACACTCCGCCCGGCAGGGCCAGACCCGGTCAATGTCACGGCTTTCACGCGTGGATCGCGGATCACACCCTCGACGGCTTTCGATCCGATCAGAAGCGTCTGGAAGCAGCCTTCCGGAAAGCCCGCCTCGCGGAACACCTTCTCGATATTCATCGCCGAGCCCCAGACATTCGACGCATGTTTCAACAGGCCGACATTCCCCGCCATCAGGGTTGGGGCGGCAAACCGGAAAACCTGCCAGAACGGGAAGTTCCACGGCATCACCGCCAGAACCGCTCCCACAGGCAGGTTGCGGACATAGGCTTTCCTGGCCTCGGTCTTGATTACCTCGTCCTTCAGGTATTCTTCTGCATGATCGGCGTAATGGCGGCAGACGAGTTCGCACTTCTCGACCTCAGAAATGGCTTCGCTCAGCGGTTTGCCCATTTCCAGCGTCATCGTCCGCGCAAAGGCGGTCTTGTTCGCCTCCAGCACATCGGCGGCCTTGTGCATCAGCCGCGCACGCTTGGTAAAGCCGGTCAGCCGCCAGGACCGGAACTCGGTATCGGCTCGCTCAATTGCCGCGTCCAGATCGCTCTGGCCCAAGGGCGTAAACGTCTGAAGGGTTTCGCCCGTGGCTGGATTGATGGAAGTGACAACGGGCTGGCTCATGAGACGATCCTTCGGCTTAACTTAAGGCTTATATAGGATATAGAGCGCCAATGAGTTCCATGCCTCGCCTTTTCGTGAACAGTGACCTGGTCGCAGGGGCACCCTTCGCCCTCGACGAGGATCAGTCGAAATACCTGACCCGTGTCATGCGTCTCGGATCAGGTGACCCGGTCCGCGTGTTCAACGGACGCGACGGCGAATGGCGCGCCGAGATCAGCAAGTTCGAAGGTCGCCGCGCGGATCTAACCCCCATCGACCAATTACGCTCGCAGACACGGCCGGGCGGCGCAGCGCTGACGCTGTTATTCGCGCCGGTCAAGAAATCGGAGACCGACTTTATCGTCGAGAAGGCGACCGAGCTTGGCGTCGCCCGCGTTCAACCCGTGATTACCGAGCGCACCCAGACACGCACTGTAAGACTCGATCGGTTCCAGAAGATCGCCCTCGAAGCGGCCGAACAAACTGAACGCCTCGACCTGCCGGACGTGAGCGACGCGGTCAGTCTCGATGCCGCGCTGGCGGCCTTGCCGGCAGGCACAGCGGTCATCTTCTGTGACGAAGCCGGCGACGAGGCGGATGCCCCCTGGGGCGGTCAGGCGGGCAGGGCCCGGCCGATGGCGGATGTGTTGCCTGAAATCAAAGACCGCCCCGCCGCTATTCTGATCGGGCCGGAAGGCGGTTTCAGCGGGGTGGAACGCAACTTTCTGCGAGGACGCGCCGAGACTTATCCGGTCAGCCTCGGCCCACGTATTCTGCGCGCTGAAACGGCGGCCGTCTCTGCGATGACCTTGTGGCAGGCGCTGTGCGGTGACTGGAAGTCGGCCTGATCAGAACGACCAGCGCTTGAGAGGAACCGGCACGTCGTCGACCCAGCGACGCTTCCAATCGAGCACAACGCCGACGCGGTGATCGATCTTTCCGTCCCAGTGCGGTTTCAGGCCAACAGCCTGCAGCAGGTCGAACAATTCCTGCGCGATGAGGATATGCGCGACGTCCAGTTCTGAGTGCGCCGCGCCATAACTGAAATAAAGGCCGTGGCCCTCGACGGCGCTTTCAGTGTCCTGCTGATGGAAAAAGACATAGCCCCGGGCCAGGTGCCCCATGGCCTCGTAATCCTCGATCTCGGTGCTGATTTCTGCCGCGCCGCAATTGCCGCAACAGGTGAAGTTCTGGCGGGCAACGATGCCATTGTCTTCCAGCGTGTCCATGGCCAGTTCCAGCCGGTCATAGTCCGTCAGCACCGGCCAGCTATCCTGTTCGTCGACCAGCGCGCGAACGGCTGTCACCAGCACGTCGCGTACGGCGACGCGGCGGTCACGATCAGACATCGACGTCTCGAATTCCTCGGTGAGTTCGAAGAGAATTTCCTCGATCTCATCGATTTCTTCGTAGCCGCCCCGAACGTGGATATTGGCCCACATTTTCAGGTCGTCTCGCTCGTCTGCCTTCAGCCTGTTCACGTCAGTCCCTCTGAACTCTCATTTCACGCGAGACGATAACCCGGTTGGCGTTGGGATGAAACATCCCTATGTGCACTTCCATCGCCGTTTTTGGGAGGCTTCAGATGACCACACCGACCTCGGACATCGACGAGTCCTCAGCACGCATCGAATCCAAGTCTGAATTAGTCGACTACCTTTCCCAGGGGTCAAAGCCCATGGCGGACTGGCGGATCGGCACCGAACACGAGAAATTCGGCTTCCTCAAGGAAGGTCTGAGGCCACTACCTTATGAGGGTGAAGCATCCGTCCGGGCGATGCTTGAGGGCCTGCGCGACCAGTTCGGCTGGGAGCCGATTGTCGAGGGCGGACACCTGATTGGCCTGAAACAGGACGGCGCCAGCGTCTCACTGGAGCCGGGCGGCCAGTTCGAACTGTCCGGCGCACCGCTGGAAACCATCCACCAGACCTGCAACGAGGTGGGGCGCCATCTGGCAGAAGTCCGCCAGATTGCCGAGCCGCTGGGCATTGCTTTCCTGGGCGCGGGTGCGAGCCCCCTTTGGAGCCTCGCTGAAACGCCTGTGATGCCGAAGGGCCGCTACCGCATCATGACGGCCTATATGGACAAGGTTGGTCGTCTGGGTCGTCAGATGATGTTCCGCACCTGCACGGTGCAGACGAACCTCGATTTCGGTTCGGAAGCCGACATGGTGAAGAAGTTCCGCGTGTCGCTGGCCCTGCAGCCGCTTGGCACCGCGCTATTCGCCAATTCGCCCTTCCTGGACGGGCGTCCCAATGGTTTTCTGTCCTACCGGTCGCAGATCTGGACCGATACAGACCCCGACCGCACGGGCATGCTGCCCTTCGTGTTCGATCAGGGATTCGGCTTTGAGCAATATGTCGACTATGCGCTGGACGTGCCGATGTATTTCGTCCGCCGAAAGGGCGAATACCTTGATGCGAGCGGATTGAGCTTCCGTGACTTCATGGCGGGCAAGCTGCCAATCCTGCCGGGCGAATTGCCGGCAATGGATGATTTCGTCGATCACCTGTCGACGATCTTCCCGGAAGTCCGCCTGAAACGCTTCCTCGAGATGCGTGGGTCAGACGCCGGTCCCTGGAGCCGCCTTTGCGCCTTCTCCGCTTTCTGGACCGGCCTGATGTATTGTCCCGATTGCCTCGATGCGGCGTGGGATCTCGTGAAGGACTGGACCGATGCCGACCGCGAGGCCATGCGTCAGAGCGTGCGCACACTCGGCCTGAAAACCCCAGTGCCCGGAGGCGGTTCGATGCAGGACCTTGCCAAACAGGTGCTGTCGCTGTCGCGTCAGGGGCTAAAGAATCGGGCCAACCTGTCGACGTCAGGCGATGATGAGACTGGTTACCTCACCGAACTCGACGAGATTGCCACGAGCGGCCTGACCCCTGCTGACCGTCTTCTGGCCCGCTATCATGGCGCCTGGAACCGGGATGTGCGGCCGATTTTCGCGGAAGAGGCGTATTAAGGGCACGCTATTGCGCGTCTGGGCCTTCGCAAAAGCACAAATTACCTTGAGCGTTCGCACAACGCATGGTCAAACTGCGGCCAATGCGCTGATGGCGCGCCACAGACTGCAACGAGCCTGGGGAGGGCCACTGTGACAGACATTCCAGTTTCACCGACGGATTCCGTATCGAATGATCACAGCTTTTTCGGTCACCCGAAGGGCCTGCTGATCCTCTTTCTGACCGAGATGTGGGAGCGCTTTTCCTATTACGGGATGCGCGGCCTGCTGATCCTTTACCTGACGCAGCACTTCCTGTTCTCGGATGAGCGCTCAGCCGTTATGTACGGCGCCTATACGGCGCTGGTTTATGTCATGACGATCATCGGCGGAACGCTGGCCGACCGCTATCTGGGCCAGAGAAAGGCCGTCACATTCGGCGCCATCCTTTTGTGCCTGGGGCACTTTGGAATGGCGTTCGAAGGGGCAGGATCGAAAGAGATCATCGATACCGGCACCGACCGAATCGAGATTGTGGATGAGGGCCGAGGCAGCAATCGCCAGCTATTCATCGAAGACGACGGGTCGCTCAAGCGGATCGTGTTTGATGGCGACACCGGCGACATCAATGTGCTGGCCACCGACGATCGCCAGAAAGAACCCACGGCGGAAGTTGCCCGGACCATTGCGGCAGACGGTTTTACCACTTCGATCGAGCGTGAAGCGCTGTACATGAACATCCTGTACTTCTCGCTGGCTCTGATCATTGCGGGCGTCGGTTACCTCAAAGCCAACATTTCGACCATTGTTGGCTCGCTCTACGAGTTTGACGATCCACGCCGGGATTCGGGATTCACCCTGTTCTACATGGGCATCAACCTCGGTTCGTTCCTGTCTTCGATCACCTGCGGCATTCTCGGCATTGTCTATGGCTGGGCTTGGGGCTTTGGCCTTGCCGGCATCGGCATGTTGGCTGGCCTGCTCGTCTTCCTATGGGGGCAGAAATATTTGGGCGGCCGGGCTGAACCTCCCAAGCCTGAGCTCCTGAAGAAGTCCTTCCTCGGCCCGATCAATGTGGAACTGGCCTGCTATCTTGCCGGTCTGGTCATCATTGGCGTGGCGATGCTGATCGTGATGAATGCGGAAATCATTCCGGACGGATTTGTCGGCGCCCTCGGCGTGCTGGTCTTCATCGGGCTCGTGACCTACGCCTTCACGACGATGCAGGGCGCAGAGCGCAAACGCATGTTCGCGGCGATTTATTTCGTGCTGGCGCAGATTCCGTTCTGGGCGCTGTTCGAACAGGCTGGATCATCGCTGAACTTGTTCACCGACCGCTTGGTCGACAAGACCATGTTCGGTGTTGAAGTGCCCGCGCCGGTCTTTCAGGCGCTGAATGCAGGCTACATCGTGATCTTTGCGCCGATCCTGGCCTGGCTGTGGATCGCACTCGCGAAACGGAAAATGGAACCGTCGACGCCAGTGAAGTTTGCCGTGGGCGTGTTTCTCGCCGGGCTGGGCTTCCTGTCGCTGGTGGCAGGAATCGGGTCGTCCGGATCAGCGGGCCTGACGGCTGTGTACTTCATCTTCCTGATCTACTGGATACACACGATGGGCGAGTTGATGGTGTCGCCCGTCGGCTTGTCGGCCGTGACCAAGATGGCACCCGCACGCGTTGTCGGCATGACGATGGGCGCGTGGTTCCTTTATTCGGGCCTGTCCAACTATCTCGCTGGTATAATCGCGCGCGGGACCGGGGCCGAAACGATTGGCGGCCAGATTACCGATGTGGCGGCGGCCAAGGCCAACTATGCCGCCGTCTACGCAAATGTCGGCTATGTCGCCATGGCCGTCGGCGTATTGATGCTTCTCATCTCTCCGATCATCAAGAGCTGGATGAAGGCTGACCATTTGCCGTCAGAATCTCCCATGGTGTCGGACGAAATGAGCTAGCGCATTCGCGCGCGCCAAAAGAAAAGGGCGGCCCGCGAAGGCCGCCCTTTTTTGTTCCCGTCGCCTGAACGACTAGCGCATCGGCGGATTGAACGGATCGGTTGGCAAACCGCGTTTGATCCAGCCGTCACTTGCGCCGAGATGGCCCGTCATACCTTCGGGCACGTTGAATACGTGGGCGAAGCCTTCGGATACCAGTTTTTGCGCAGCGGATGTCGACCGGTTGCCTGACTTGCAGATCACGGCGACCGGCTGTTCGAGGTCGCCATAGACGGCGCCGCGAGCCCGCGCGATAAAGTCGATATCCTGAAGCGTTGCGCCAACGCTGTCGCGGGGCATGCCGGTCATCGCCCATTCCGATGGCGTGCGTACATCAATCAGGATGAGCTCACCCTTCTGGGACATCTGATAGGCGGTGTCTGCCGAGAGCGTTTCGATATCGGCCATCGCCGTGCTGCTCAAACCGATGGTCGCACACGCCAAGGTCAGGAGTTTCAGTCGCATTCGTCTTTGTCACCCTTTTACGCAGCGGGCGCACATCCTTAACGGACGCGCGCCTTATTGTGGCGATAAGGTGGCAAAACCCTCACGCTCTCGCAAGAGTCAGCGTTAATAATGACAGGAATTTTATCCAGCACCGCCTACGGTCAAGGCACCGACCTTGAGGGTTGGCTGTCCAACGCCCACTGGAATGGACTGGCCTGCCTTGCCGCAAACACCGACGCCATCATCCATGGCGAAATCATTCCCGATCATTGAGACTTGCTGCAGCACGGTCGGGCCGTGGCCGATCAGCGTGGCATTCTTGACCGGGGCGACGATCTTGCCGTTCTCGACGAGATAGGCCTCGGTGCACTGGAACACGAAATTGCCGGACGTGATGTCAACCTGGCCGCCCCCGAAGTCGACAGCCCAAAGGCCGCGCTTGATCGAGGCGACAATTTCGTCCGGGTCCTTGTCGCCGCCGAGCATGACCGTGTTGGTCATCCGCGGCATTGTCTGCGCCTCATAGCTTTCGCGGCGGCCATTACCGGTCGGTGCGACGCCCATCAGGCGCGCGTTCAGCCGGTCCTGCATATAGCCTTTCAGGATGCCGTCCTCGATCAGGACGGTGCGCTGGGTTGGCGTGCCTTCATCATCGAAAGAGAGCGAGCCGCGGCGCGCTTCAATGCTGCCATCGTCGATGACGGTGACGCCCTTGGCAGCGACCTGTTCGCCGATCCGGCCGGCATAGACACTTGTGCCCTTGCGATTGAAGTCGCCCTCAAGGCCGTGTCCGACGGCTTCGTGAAGCAGGACAGCCGGCCAGCCGGGGCCGAGCACGACTTCCATCACGCCAGCGGGTGTGGGGATGGACTGGAGGTTGACCGAAGCCTTGCCGAGCGCTCGGCGAACCATGCCCTGCCAGCGCTCCGGCTGGATCCATTCGTCATAGGCGGCTCGGCCACCTGCGCCGGCGCTGGCTGACTCCCGGCGTCCATTTTCTTCTAGCGTTACCGAAACATTGAGACGGACCAGAGGCCGCACGTCCGAAAAGACGGCGCCGTCCGGGCGGATGATGTCAATCTCGCGATGGCTGCCAGCCAGCGAGACCGATACTTGCACGACACGCGGATCGAGCGCGCGAGTCCACGCGTCGATTTCAGCCAGAAGGCCGGTCTTCACGGTGAAGTCGGGGGCTGAGGTCGGGTCGATCGGTGCATAAAGGCGCCGGTTTGTCGGTTGGGGGCCGTCGGCCAGCTTGCCTGAATAGCCGCGCTTGGCTTGCGAAGCGGTTTGCGCTGCGCGCGTGATCGCGCCGAGCGATAGTTCCGATCCATAGCCGCCGCCCTGGGCTTCGCCGGCGACAACGCGCAGGCCAAAGCCCTGGTCGGTGTCAAAGGCAGCGGACTTCAGCCGGCCATCATCGAACATGAAACTTTCAGAGCGCGAGCGCTCGACAAACAGGTCGCCATCGTCGCCACCGGAAACAGCGTCAGAAAGAATATCCGCAGCGCGGGCGACATCGAAAGGCAGTTGGGTCTGGGTCATCACACCTAGATGCGGGTGAACGGCGCCCGCAGCAAGACCCGAGTCTGCTATGCTGGAAGATTAGGGACGGGTGATGCATCATCATCAGCGGCGCTCTTGGCGTCGCGCCGTTTGTTCAGTGGCACGTCACGCCGGAAAATGAATTTCAGGATTCGGCGATCAGAGCGGGAGAGGTCATCGCGATCAGCGAGGAACTTACCAAAGCCAGCCATGCCCGGCACATTGTCTGACACGACCTTCATTGTCAGCAGCATGGGCGTCGACAGCAGCATGCCCATGAACGACCACAGCCACGCCCAAAGGGCGAAGGAAACGAACACCACGACGGCGTTCAGTTTCAAACGTCGGCCGACCATGACGGGTGTTACGAACTGGCCCTCAAAGGATGTCAGCGCCAGGTAACAAGCAGCTGGAACAAGTGCCGCCGTAGCGGAATCGAATGTCACCAGGGCGACTAGAAATGAAATCCCGGTGCCCGTCATGGCGCCGATATAGGGAATATAGTTCAGCAGGAACCCTGCGATGGCGAACAGGATCGGGTCAGGCATGCCAAGCGCCCACATGGTCAGGCCGATGGCGACTCCCAGCGCGAAATTGATGACGGTGATGGTCAGCAAATAGGCCGAAAGCTGGTTTTCGATGGTGCGAGCGACGGCGAGCGCGCGGCGTTTGTCCTTCAGCGTCGGCATTACCTGGACCAACTTTTCGTAAAACAGGTCACCTGAAGCGATGAGGAAGAAGGCGAGGGTCAGGCAAATCACCACCTGGCCGAACATGACCGCAACATTGTCAGTGAAATTCGCCAAGAAACCCGGCTCGCGCACCGTGACCACATTGGTCGCTGGTTCTTGAGTGGTTATATCCTGAATCTGTTCTGTCGCCTCCATGACTGGCTGAACGGTGCCCGTCAGTTCTTTCAGCTTGTCGCCCACTTCCTGGACCATCTGCGGGATATCGGTGAGGCGATCCTGAACGGCGCCGGATACAAAATAGCCGAGCGTGCCGATGACGCCGACCAATGTCAGCAGGATGATGGCGGCAGATACGCCGGAAGGCAGGCCGAATCCGTCCATGGCCCGGCGGACGGGACTGAAGATCAGGGCGAGCATCATTGCGGTAATGATCGGAACAATCAGGCCCTGGGCGATCGTCAGAACGCTGAGCGCCATGATCCAGAATATGCCAACCAGCGCCCAGCTGTGAGAGCGGGGCGCTGGTTTTATTGCATCCGGGGTGGCGGATGCCGGCGCGGTCATCCTTTACGCAAGCCACCGAATATCAGCGAGACAACGAACAGAACGATGAAGATGAGCGCAAGCAGCTTGGCGATACCGGCAGCTGTGCCGGCGATGCCGCCGAAACCAAGAACAGCCGCGACAAGCGCGACGACGAGAAAAGTGATGGCCCAACGCAGCATGGTTTATTTCCTTTTCCAGAGGTCGATGGAAAAGGAAACGACGGTCACAGGAATTGGTTCCACGCCTTATTATGCGGCGGGATCAACGGTCGGAGCGAAGACAGTCCGGGAAAATTAGTTTGTCGTCACCTGAAAGCGAGCCATCTGGCGTTTGGCGAGGTCGGATTCGGGGTTCAGTTCGTCTGCCTGTTTGAAATCGAAATAGGCGCCCTGGATATCGCCGGTGTTCTCCTTGGCGATTCCCCGGTTGTAATAGGCGGCGTAGAGGTCGTGGGAATCCAGCTCGATGGCCTTATCCAGCGATTCCAGCGCTGAATTGAAGTCCTTGCGCAGAATGTGGGCCGCGCCTTCGTTCAGGTAGGTGGCACCTTCCTCCGGCCGCATTCGCTTGGCGATATCATAGTCGGACAGGGCCGCTTCGAGCCGCCCGGATCGCATGCGCAAAACACCACGATTGGTGTATGTTGCTGCCTTGTTGGTGACGTTCATCAGCTCGGATTCAATGGCGCGCGTGCAGATTTTCTCGCCTTCGCCAGCCGATGTGCGCTGGTATTTGGCCGCCTCGTAACAGTCCTTGGCAATGCCGCCGCCGATGATCGAGACCTGCGCAGATGCGAACGGAGCTGAGAGAACGAAAGCAATCGCAGTGAAAGTCGCTATTTTCCTCATTGTCGTCTCCCTTATGTTTTGTTTTCGCAATATTAGCACGATTGGCCACTAGCGGCGAGCGCCTGCGACAATATTGAGCGCGAAAACTGCTGGGTTGCAGGGGCAGTCTGATATAGATACAGCGGAGCAATTCCAACGAGACGAGGATTCCTTCGTGCGACACTTCATTGCCGCCTTGTGCGCTTCAATTCTGGCTGCACCGGCGTTTGCTGCCACGCCTGTCGACGGTGCACTCGGCTTCCAGCCAGCTGCAACGCGCATTGCAGAACGTATTCACTTTTTCCACGATGACTATGTCATGTGGATCATTACAGCGATCACCATCTTTGTGTCGGTGCTGCTGTTGTGGGTGATGGTTCGTTACAATCGCAAGTCCAATCCCGTCTCACGCAAATTTAGCCATAACTCGCTGATTGAGGTGATCTGGACCGTCGTTCCGGCGCTGATTCTGGTCGCGATCGCCGGCCTGTCCTTCCCAAACCTCTACTATCAGGATGTCGTTCCGAACCTTGAGAAGATTCAGACCGAATCAGCTGCGCTCCTCGCAGACGGGAAGTCTGCCGAGTACGAGCGCTACACAAAAAACAATTTCCCGGATGCGGCTGCGCAGGGCTTCGTCAATGTGAAGGCCCAGGGCAACCAGTGGAACTGGACATATTCCTATCCGGACATCGTGGATGCGGATGGCTTTCCGTTGGAGTTCGTTTCGAACGGGATTCACAAAGGCACCTCGGCGGATCCAACCGACACAGATCTGCGTCCGCGCAATCTGGCTGTTGATTATCCGATGGTCATTCCGGCCGGTCGCTATGTTCGCTATTACACCGCCGCCGCCGACGTGATCCACTCTTGGACCGTGCCTGCCTTTGGTGTGAAAACCGACGCCGTGCCGGGCCGACTGAACGAAGGTTGGTTCCTCGTTGATGAGCCGGGCGTCTATTATGGCCAGTGTTCCGAATTGTGCGGTGTCGATCACGCTTACATGCCGATCGAAGTGCGCGTCGTATCGCAGGCCCGATTCGATGCTTGGGCAGAATTGATGATGGCTGGCGACTATGACGCTGCCGCTGCTTCGGTCCGCACAATGGCCGCCCTAGAGCCGAGCACCCAGCTCGCCGCGAACAATTAAGCTTAGAGAAGAGTAGATACGCCATGCCAATGGATGAAATCGCCCTCGACCATCACCACGATGCCCATGACCACAAGCCCGGCTTTTTCAAACGCTGGTTCTTGTCGACGAACCACAAGGACATCGGGACACTTTACCTGATCTTTGCGCTGTGTGCGGGCATTGTCGGCTACACGCTTTCAGGCCTGATCCGCTGGGAACTGGCCGAGCCAGGCATCGGTCCGATGCTCTGGATCGTCGAGCACTTCCAAGGTGTTCAGGGCGATGCAGCCATCGCGCAGGCCAAGCACTTCTACAACACGGTGATCACCTATCACGGCCTGATCATGATCTTCTTCATGGTCATGCCCGCGCTGATCGGCGGCTTCGGCAACTGGTTCGTGCCGCTGATGATCGGCGCGCCGGACATGGCGTTCCCGCGCATGAACAACATTTCGTTCTGGCTGACCGTGATCGGTTTCGTGCTGGCTTGTATCTCGATGACTGTGCCCGGCACATCGGCGGGCAATGGGTTCGGTGGCGGTTGGGTTCTGTATCCACCTCTCTCGTCAACCACGGGCCACCCCGGTCCGGCGATGGACCTGTTGATCCTGTCGCTTCACACGGCCGGCATCGCGTCCATCCTTGGGGCCATCAACTTCATCGTGACCATCCTGAACATGCGTGCCCCCGGCATGACCATGCACAAAATGCCCCTGTTCGCCTGGGGCGTTCTGGTCACGGCTGTCCTGCTGCTTCTGTCCCTGCCGGTTCTAGCTGGCGCGCTGACCATGCTGCTGACAGACCGCAACTTTGGTTCGCAATTCTTCAATCCCGCAGGTGGCGGTGATCCAGTCATGTTCCAGCACTTGTTCTGGTTCTTCGGTCACCCGGAAGTCTACATCATGATCCTGCCGGCCTTCGGTATCGTCAGCCACATTGTGTCGACATTCTCGAAAAAGCCGATCTTTGGCTATCTCGGCATGGCCTATGCCATGGTCTCGATTGGTGTGATCGGCTTCGTTGTGTGGGCGCACCACATGTACACTGTCGGTATGAACGTTGATCTGAAGGCCTACTTCATTGCGGCGACCATGGTCATTGCGGTGCCGACAGGCATCAAGATCTTCTCGTGGATCGCGACCATGTGGGGCGGCTCCATCGAGTTCAAAGTCCCGATGCTGTGGGCTATCGGCTTCATCTTCCTGTTCACCGTTGGTGGCGTGACGGGCGTCGTTCTGGCCAATGCCGGTATCGACCACGCGCTTCACGATACCTATTACGTTGTCGCGCACTTCCACTATGTGTTGTCGCTCGGCGCAGTGTTCGGCCTGTTCGCTGGCTGGTATTACTGGTTCGAGAAAATGTTCGGCATCAAGTACAATGGCATGATCGGTGGCCTCCACTTCTGGCTGATGTTCATCGGCTCCAACGTCCTGTTCTTCCCGCAACACTTCCTGGGTCTGCAGGGCATGCCGCGCCGTTACATCGACTATGCTGATGGCTTCCACACTTGGCACCTTGTCTCGTCGGTTGGTTACGCCATCACCCTCGTCGCCACGCTGGTCTTCTTTATTGGCCTGATCGAAGCGATGGTTCGTCGTCGCAAAGGCGTCGCCAACCCATGGGGTGAAGGCGCTACGACACTGGAATGGACGCTGCCTTCGCCGCCACCATTCCACCAATACAATGAACTGCCGCACGTCACGACCAAGGGCGGCCACTAGAACGCTCGCGCTGGTTGCCCGCGAGCGGGCGCCGGCTGGCAATACAAAATCGGGCGGCCCTGCGCTGAAAAGGCGTATGGGCCGTTTCGCTTGAATGGCTCATAAGGCTTTGACCATGACCGATGCACCCGCCACTCCTGCAAAGCGCTACGCCACGGCGAGCGATTACGTGAACCTGATGAAGCCGCGCATCATGATGCTCGTTGTCTTCACGGCAGCAGCGGGCCTGGTCGCAGCGGCCAGCGTCACCGCTACGCCCATCAATCCGCTCATGGGCGCAATTGCCCTTTTGGCTGTCGCCCTCGGTTCTGGTGCGGCCGGTGCCATCAACATGTGGTACGATTCCGATATCGACGCGATCATGACGCGCACGTCGACACGCCCTATCCCGTCTGGCGCCGTGCCGCGTGAAGAGGCGATTGCGATGGGCCTCATCATGTCCGGCGTTTCGGTCATGCTGATGTGGCTCGCCTCGAACTGGATTGCTGCGGCGCTGCTGGCGTTTTCGATTTTCTATTATGGCGTCATTTACACGATGTGGCTGAAGCGCTCGACGCCGCAGAACATCGTTATTGGCGGCGGGGCAGGGGCGTTCCCTCCGGTGATCGGCTGGGCTGCCGTGACGGGCAACACGCCGCTCGACGCATGGATACTGTTCGCAATCATCTTCTTCTGGACACCGCCCCATTTCTGGGCGCTCAGCCTTCTGGCCCATGGCGAATACGAGAAGGCCGGTGTGCCGATGTTGCCGGTGACCCACGGCGCGAAGGCGACCCGCCTGCAGATGCTGATCTACACAATCCTGCTGGTGCCATTGGCGCTGACGCCGGTACTAACGGGGCTGGGCGGCTGGGTATATGCGGTCACAGCCGGCGTACTGGGCACGGTATTCCTGACCTATGCCGTGCGTGTGTTCCGTTCCAAAGCAGGAGATGCCGGTTGCACTGACGCTGAGAAAAAGCTCGCGCGGTCGATGTTCCTGTTCTCGATTCTCTACCTGTTCCTGGTCTTCGCTGCGGTGATTTTCGAGCACGCGACCGGGCTGTTTTTCGCTGTGAAGGGCTTCTAGATGGCGGATGATAAAGAACCTTATGCCGGGGAGTTCATTCCTGCGGCGCGACTGGACCCGGAAGCGCTGGCAGCGCGCAAGAAACGGAATGTCTGGCTGGGCGTGGCCCTCGCAGCTTTTGTTATCCTCGTTGGTGTTACGACGGTGATTCGCCTGTCGAACACCGATCTGAGCCAAGGTGCGGGTTTCTATTACAGCCCGAACAATGACCGTACACCGCTGCAGGAGGCGCAGCCGCTCCCGCCCGGCATGACGGAAGATCAGGCGGCTCCGCCCGAAGGCATCGAACCTGGCGAGGCCCCCGAATGAATTTCTCCAATCGTACCATCGGACTGATCGCCGGCGGTGTCTTTCTGGGCATGCTTGGCCTCGCATTCATGGCAGAGCCGCTCTACAAGAGCTTCTGCCAGATCACGGGCTTTGGCGGCACGACTCGAATCGCGACCCGCGCGCCTGACACCATCCTTGATCAGGAAATCACCATGCGCTTCGACGCCAATGTGGCAGACACGGCGCTGATCTTCCATCCGCTGCAGCGCGAACAGACGGTCAAGATAGGCCAGCACGGCCTCGCGTTTTTTGAAGTTGAAAACCCGACAGACAAACCGATTCGCGTGATCGCGAGCTATAATGTGACACCGCATTTCGCGGGCCCGTATTTCTACAAGCTGGAGTGTTTCTGCTTCGAGGAGCGCGTGATCGCGCCGTACGAATCAAAGAAATTGCCGATCGTTTACTTCATTTCGCCTGATGTGATCGAAGATCACGTCGCCAGCCAGCTTGAGACAATTACGCTCAGTTACACGTTTTTTGACAGCACAGCCTATAAAGGGCCACTCAAGCAGGAAGCCCGGGGTGCGGCGAATTCGGCCTCGCCGGGCTGAGAGTGTTGCGTTTCCGGCGCGGAGCGGGCTAAACAGCGCAAAGCTATACGTGATAATTTCAAGGGGTTTTCCAAGCCATGTCCAGCGGCGACGTCAAACACGATTACCACCTCGTAAATCCCTCCCCGTGGCCACTGCTCGGCTCCCTTGCCGTGCTCGTGCTGGCGGTGGGCGGTGTGACCTACATGAAAGGGCTTTTCGGCTTTGAGGCTGGCTCCTGGTGGATGATGGCCATCGGCTTTGCCATGGTCGCATGGGTCATGATCGGCTGGTGGCGCGAAGTGGCCAAGGAAGGCGCGCTCGGCGATCACACGCCTGTTGTCGCCATTGGCCTGCGCTACGGCATGATTCTGTTCATTGCGTCGGAAGTGATGTTCTTCGTTGCCTGGTTCTGGGGCTTTTTCGAGTTCACGATCTATGAATCAGCGCGCACCGGCAGCACGTGGGATGCAACCAATCCGCTCTATGCTGATGCTCTTGCGAAGTTCAACGACTGGCCACCTGCTGGCGTCGAGACATTTGATCCCTTTCACCTGCCGCTGATCAACACGCTGGTTCTTCTCTTGTCCGGTACAACCGTGACCTGGGCCCACCACGCACTCCAGCATGGTGACCGTTCCGGCGCCAAGCTTGGCTTGCTGCTGACGGTGCTGCTCGGCCTGGGCTTCACGGCGTTGCAGGTGCTCGAATACAGCCATGCAGGCTTTACCTATGACGGCACGCTTTATGGCTCAGCCTTCTTCATGGCCACGGGCTTCCATGGCGCTCACGTCGTGATCGGTACGATCTTCCTCGCGATTTGCCTGATGCGCCTGATGATGGGCGGCATGACACCACAGAAGCATCTCGGCTTCGAGTTTGCGGCCTGGTATTGGCACTTCGTTGATGTCGTGTGGTTGTTCCTCTTCGCTTTCGTCTACGTTGCACCCTACCTGATTATGGAAGGCGGCAAGTAAGCGCCTTATCGCGAACCTGATCCGAACCCAGGCCCGCCGGCGCGTCGATCCGCCCGGCGGGCCTTTTTCATAAAAGGCCCAAGTCCCGCCATGACTTTCCGTCCGCTTCCCGTGCTCACAGTGTTTACACTGGCTAGTCTGGTCATCCTCGTCTGGCTGGGGAATTGGCAATATGGCCGGTTTCTCGAAAAGATGGCGCTCGACAACGCCGAGCCGCAATGGGCCATGATTGATGGATCGGTGGTTCAGGGTAGCGAGACCATGGTGTATTCCTATGTTGACGGGAGTGCCGCCTGGCGGCGCGTCGTCGCCATAGATACCGGGCAGGATGTGGTCTTCACCCCGACCGAGGTGATCTATCAGGTCGAACCGCCGCTGCCCTGCGAGGGCCCGGACTGTGGGGCTGGTCTACGTTATGCGGCGCGCGGTCTGTATCAGGTGCCACGCGGGCGCAACGCCTTCAGCGGTGAAGACAGCCCTCAGACCGGCATTTATTATACCCTGGATCCGGATGTTCTGGCGGCGGTCCTGCCCGCCGATCTGGCGTCCCGTGTGGACGGTCGCGTCTTCGAATCCGAAACGATCCGGCTGACCGAGAATGGCCGCACCATGGTGGGGGATAATCCGTTCGCGCAGGTGCGCGTCGACAGCAAGTTGCCGCCTCAGCGCCATTTCGGCTATGCGATCACCTGGTGGGGGCTCGCCATGGCACTGGTCGGCGTGTATCTCGCCTTCCATTACCAACAAGGCCGCTTGAGGTTTCGCAAAGGGAGCGATGCGTGAAATATGTTTCGACACGCGGACAGGCCGCGCCGGTTGATTTCGTTGGCGCCTGCCTTGCGGGGCTCGCCCCCGATGGCGGCCTTTATGTGCCGGAAACCTATCCGCAAATCGCTCCGGCCAAACCGGATGAACCCTATGTCCAGGTTGCCGCGCGAATCCTGTCGGCCTTCGCTGGTGATGCCATTCCAGAAGCTGACATGCTGGAAATGTGCGAACGCGCCTATGTCAGCTTTGCCCATCATTCGGTTGCGCCGCTGACGCAGGCCGGTCCCGGGCTGTGGCTGATGGAACTCCATCATGGCCCGACGCTGGCCTTCAAGGATGTGGCGATGCAGATCATCGCCCAGCTTTACGATTACATGCTCGGAAAGTCGGGCAAGCGCCTGTCAATCGTGTGTGCGACATCGGGCGATACCGGGGGCGCTGCAGCGGCAGCCTTCGCAGGTGCCAAGCATGCGGACCTTTTCATCCTGCATCCGCATGAGCGCATTTCGCCAGTCCAGCGCCTGTTCATGACCACAACGGGCGCCGCCAACGTGACCAACCTGGCCGTTGATGGTGACTTCGACGACTGCCAGGGGATCGTCAAATCCCTGTTTGGTGACAAGGCTTTTTCCAGCAAGGTCGGTCTGTCGGGCGTCAATTCGATCAACTGGGCGCGCATCGCTGCGCAGTCGGTCTATTATGCCATGGCTCAGGCGGCGCTCGGCGGAAAGATTCGCTTTGTCGTGCCGAGCGGCAACATGGGTGATGCACTGGCAGGCTATGTCGCGGCACGGTGCGGCCTGATGACGGGCGGCTTCGAGATCGCCTGCGCCGTCAACGAGAATGACGCGCTTGCGCGCCTGTTCAATACGGGCGTCATGACGCGTGCCCCGGCAGTTGCGACGCCAAGCCCGGCCATGGACATTTCGGTGCCGTCAAATTTCGAACGGCTTTTGTATGAAGTGACGGGTCGCGATGGCGATGCCGTGCGCGGCGTGTATGACAGCTACAAGCAGGCCGGCGAAGCCGCGCTGCCCGAAACGGCGATGAGCCGCCTTGGCTGTGTCGGCATTACCGCGTCGACCGTGAGCAACGCTGATACGCTGAGCGAGATGGCCCGATTTGAATCTGAGACCGGCTGGCTGATTTGCCCGCACACGGCTGTCGGCACTTTTCAGGCCCGCCAGACACCGCGCGACGACGTGGCCACCGTCGTTCTGGCGACGGCGGCGGCCGCCAAGTTCCCGGAAACCGTAAAGCAGGCGACCGGCCTTGATGCACCGCTGCCGCATCGTTGCGGAAAGCTGCTTGCGCGGGGCGAAGTCTTCGAGCGGCTGTCGGCCGAGCTGTCTGCAGTGCGCGGCGCGATTGAAGCCAAGACCCACATGGCCCCCTGATGGCTGTTGTTCAGCGAGATACACTGATTGCCAGTGAGCGCCTCGTGCTCGAGGCGGCGCGCAAGAGCGATTATGAAGACTGGGCGGCCTTGCGAACAGCCAGCCGGCCGCATCTCGAGCCGTGGGAGCCTGTGTGGCCGGGGGATGCAAATTCGAAAGCGGATTGGGCGCGCCGCCTGAAGGCGTGGAACGCAGCCTGGAAAAATGCGCAAGCCTATGTGTTCCTTATCCGCCGGATTTCGGACAATGCGCTGATTGGCGGGGCGTCGCTTACCAACGTGCGCACATGGCCAGCGTCCAGCGCCAGCCTCGGATATTGGCTGGGCGCGGACTTTGAAGGCCAAGGGTATATGCGCGAAGCCGTCATCGCATTGACGTCATGGGCGTTCGATCGTCTGGGTTTGGCCCGGATTGATGCAGGCACGCTGGCGGAGAACAATCGGTCCCGCAAAGTGCTAGAGACGGTCGGCTTTGAGGAGGAGGGATACGCTCGCGCATACTTGGAGATTGCGGGCGAGCGCCGTGATCACGTTCTTTTCGGCCTCGTCAAGCCGCACAATGGCAGCTAGATTCGCCCGAATGGCAAACTCCCAACATACGCAACCTCATGGCAACTGGTACTGGCATGCGCCGACCCAGCGCCTGGCCATTGAGGCCCCGCAGGCAACAATTCTGTCCGACATGTCTGGAGACTGGTCGATCAACGCGCTCGAGCAGATGCTGGAAGGGCTGAGCCGCGGCCGTCTGGGCAAGGCGCTCAGTCCTGGCGAAGGGCCGGTCCGCTGCGCGTTACGCCTGTCAAACGGGCGGGACGTTCATCTTGTCGGCGCGTTCATTGGACGGTCTGAGGCCCGGGGCATGTTGCTGGTGGGCGACGATTTCCCGGAAATCGATCCGTCCGACCTGAAACCGGGACCAGACCTTGCGCCTGTCTACCAGCCAATCATATCCCTGCGCGACGGTCGTATTGTCGGCTTTGAAGCACTTGCGCGCTGGGATGGCGCGGAGGGCACGTCTCCACCCAGTCGCTATGAAGACGAGGCACTCGCCTCCAACATGTTGATCAGATCGGCAGAGACGCTAGCCATGCTGCGCGAAAAATCCGGGCGCGGTGATCTATTCATGCATGTGAATCTGACGGCGCGGGATCTGGCGCGCGGCACAGTGCCGGCGCTCGTCGAGGCGCTGATGAATGGCTACCAGTTGCCGCCGCGCGCGCTGAGAATCGAGTTGACCGAGCAGGCGGCACTGCGCGATGCCAGCCATGCGCTGGCGGCGGCCATGGCCCTGAAAGCGGTGGGCGCCGGACTCG
>TARA_R110000764_G_scaffold40931_1_pt1 | contig 20071 bp, 12 predicted proteins | sample TARA_R110000764 | Tara Oceans TARA_R110000764 (sample SAMEA4398111) | marine metagenome | biome: Polar Biome; feature: [SRF] surface water layer (ENVO:00010504); material: water (ENVO:00002006), including particulate matter (ENVO:01000060) such as... | depth 5 m | reverse complement strand
GCTATAGAAATAAGAAATGAAATCATCTGGTTATTTTATTATTCGATTATCTGACCCTTAGCTACTAATACATTCTTTAGTTGATCATAGTCTACATTTTGAACTGCAATATTCTCATCTATTGCAATAACTGCTGCTGCTGCTGCTGATTGCCCCAATATCATAAAAACAGGTTCCATTCTAATAGAGCCAAAAGCAATATGACTTGATGATACACATACAGGAACAAGTAAATTTTTACATTCATTTTTCTTTGGCACCAAAGAACCATAAGAAATAGTATACGGACCATTAGTTTCTACTCCTATATCTCCTTCATTTTGCACAAAACCATCTGGTTTTATATATCGTTGTGCATTGTGGGAATCCATGGTATATGAACCTATACCTATTGGGTTAGGAGTCTTACTCTTTTTTAATAGTTCATTTTCTGTCATTACAAATTCACCTACCATCCGTCTTGCTTCTCGAACATAAATTTGATGCGGCCAATTACTATTATCCACAAATTCATCTTTAGCTAACCCCCATTTTTGCATTTCCAATTGAATATCCTTTGGAACTCTTGGATCATTTGCTACAAACCATAATAGTCCTTTTTGATATTGCTCATGTTCCTTTATAATTTCCTTCCTTCTTTCATAAGATGCTTCAGGATAATCGTAATTCATCCCAATGTTATCGCTACTAAATGGACCATGATTATTAGTATCTGTTTTATGATTAGGTATTGCATCAAATTTACCAAACCACTCATCCCAACCTGATTCAAATACACGAGCCAGCAATTCATATTGCATTGGGTCGTAACCTTCAGGCTTTGGAAAAGGCACCCTATTAGCTTCATGATTGGTCATACAAGTACGAAAACAATATGCTTGAATCTTGTTATCCCCATCATGCTTATTCCCTGGATATTCACTTGATATTCTTGGTAATAACCCACTAGTAGCGTCCCCAGGTATTTTGTATGGCGAAATATCAGACTCAAACCAATGCTTATGATGTAAAACTCCTGTTTGTACTCCATTCCATTCTTCGCCATATACATCTTGACCTTCCCTACCTACATGATAACTGACACCTGAAGCCGCCATTAAATCACCTTCATAAGTTGCATCTAAAAACACTTTAGCTGAATATGTTTTACCTGATAATGTAGAAAATGATTTAATATTACCATTTTCAAGCACTACCCCTTTTTCTCTATCTAACCATTCATCCCTATCAACCCTTATATTATGTTCTTCAACAAAATCTTCAAATACATTTTCTGCTACGTGTGGCTCAAAAATCCACATCGTTCTATTTTCCCCATCCATAGCAGGTGTTCCTTGACCAGTATTCCCATATTCATTTTTAGGTTGCCATTTCCAAGCTTCATCCGTATTATAATGATTGTAAACTCTTTGATAAAATTCCCTTGCTAGTCCTCCAATAACATTTTTATCTCCCGTATCAGTCCATCCTAACCCTCCGGAAGACAATCCTCCCAAATGCTTATCTGGTGATACCACAATTACAGATTTCCCTGAACGTTTTGCTTCAACTGCTGCCGATATAGCAGCTGAAGTTCCACCATAAATGATAATATCTGCTGTAATTAGTTCTTTTACTTCTTTGGATTTTTCATCGCATGAATATAGGATGGATGTTGAAATCATCAACACCATCATATATAGTATAATCAGGCTGTTATATTTCATTTTTTTTAATTTTTAGCGAACGTATTTGAGATTATAACAAGTAATTCTTTGTGCATTTCCTCTCCCAATTCATGATGCTCATTAATTACATTATTGGTTTCAGATTCATCCTTTGCCAGGTTATATAACTGCCCCTGCAACTCATTATTCCTAGGTTGTATAAACTTCCAATCCCCTTTTCTCAGTCCCATTTGACCATTTGAAGATTGCACTACGACAGAATTCCTAATATTCTTTTCCTCCCCCATGAAGTTTAAAGATTGATCATAACTGTCTATTGCTACATTATTTGGTAGATCATAATTTACAATAGAACCTAAGGTTGCCATAACATCATTTAAAGCAAAAATTTTATCAGATTTAACTCCAGAAGGAATTTTTTTCGCCCATTTTACGATAAAGGGCATTCGAACTCCACCCTCCCATATTGTCCATTTAGAACCTTTGAGATTACCATTAGGATGATGCTCTTCAGAGCTATTCTTTTTTCCATCTACATGAACTAGGTTATTACTAGGGTTGGCATCGTTTAAATGCACCCCAGTTCTTTCAAATTGAGATCCGTTATCACTAGCAAAAATTATTATGGTATTATCTTTTTGGTCAGAACTTTCTAAAGTATCCAAGATTTCACCAATTTTGCTATCCAATTCAGCTACATAATCCCCATAAGTTCCCGCTTTTGTTCTACCTATATATTCATCACTCACCGACAATGGAATATGTGGCACATAGGGAGCAAAGTATAGAAAAAACGGATTTTTATCCGGCGATCTAAATCTCTGGCTTAAAAATCCAATACTCTTTTTAGTAAGAAGTTTTAAGTACTCGTTAGAAGAAATGATCTCAATATGCTCCTTACCCTCAGCAGAATCTATATTATAAAATTCATGTTGTAAGGCTGCAACTATATCATTGCCATCCATAATCCAACACTCACTTGCGCAACTAAATCCGTACCAATTATCAAAACCCTTATCCACAGGTCCATTTTCAATTGGTTTACTCAAATCGATGTTTTCTCCATTATTTTCTGATTTAAACTGTCCGTATCCTGCTGGTTTAAGTCCGTCCAATGTCGGAAAAGTTGCCCCTAAATGCCATTTTCCAAAGCCTGCCGTTGTATAACCTGTTTCTTTTAACATTCTAGGAAGTGTTAATTGACCGTCACTTATCATGGAAGGTTCATAGTTTGCAAGTACACCAGCTTTCTTCCAGCTTCTAAAAGGATATGTTCCAGTCATTAACGCATATCTAGATGGTGTACAAACTGAGACAGGACAATAAGCATTTGTAAAACTTATACCTTCAGATGCTAGTTTATCCAAATTAGGAGTAGGTATTAAAGATTGATCATTATATGAAGCTAAGTCTCCATAACCAAGATCATCGGCAAGTATTAGGATGATATTTGGTAAAGTACTTAGATCTTCTTTTTTCTCCTTACAAGATGTAAAAACCAATACATACAAAATAATCAGAATACTAAAGTTAAACTTACTCTGCTTAAATTTTCTGGCTATTACGCTTGCAAACTCTTTCAATAACTTCATTAGTTATAAAATTAAAATTCGTTAGTTATTCAAGATGTTGACCATTTTTTAATAGAACGTTTTTTAAACTCTCATAGGAAACATCTTGAACTGATCTATCTGAATCAATTGCCAAAGAAGCAGCAGTAGCCGCAGACTGACCCAAAACCATAAATACAGGCTCCATTCTTATAGAACCAAAAGCTATATGTGTAGAACTAAGACAAACCGGTATTATTAAATTGTTGCATTCTTCCTTTTTAGGAGTCAAAGATTTGTAACTAATAGGGTATGGATCAAAACCATGAGCTTCTACGTTTCCTTCATTTTGAACAAAACCGTTAGCATCAACATATCGTTGAACGTTATGAGAATCCATTGTATAAGCAGCTAACCCAACAACATCCTCTGCTACTTCAAGCCCCTCACAATTCCGCTGTGTCATCACATAATCGCTTACCATTCGTCTAGCCTCGCGAATATATAGTTGTTGCTGCCAACCATCTTCCCTCTCAAACTCATCTTTTGTTGTCCCCCATTTTGAAGCCTCATCACGAACTTCTTTAGGAATTCTTGGATGATTTGCCAATGTCCACATTAAACCCATTTGGTAATTACGGTGATCTTCTACTATTCTTTCTCGTTCAGCGTAAGAAGCTTCTGGATAATTATAATTTTTTCCTATGTAATCGGTAGAAAAGCCAAATCTATTATTCGAATCGGTTTTACGATTTGGCATACTAGAATTTATTAAAGGCAATAATGGTCCTCCTTTGTAGTACATATTACGTACTGAGCCTTCTCTAGCTTCATAATTTCGAAATAACAATTCATAATTCAACTCATTATAATTATCGGGCTTCTTAAAAGAAATTTTATTCTCAGGATGGTCGGTCAAACACATTCTAAAACAGTAAGCTTGAACTTTATCATCTCCACTACCCTCAACACCAGGTTTATCATTTATATTTGGCAAAAGTCCACTCTCTGGGTCGCCTTTTATTATGTAAGGATCTACTCCTTGTATTAAATTATGATTGGCAGCATTCTTGGATATCAATTTTGTTAGGGAAATATTATAATTATTTGCCTGAACTCCGTTCAAAGTTTCTCCATATTGTTCATTACTCTCACGACCAACCACATAACTAACACCTGCGGTAGCCATTAAATCGCCTTCATAGGTTGCATCAAGAAACACTTTTCCGACAAATTTCTTTCCACTTTCCATTGTTATAGAAAGGATTTTACCATTATCCTTTTCAACACCTGAATCTCTGTTTAATCTTTCATTATATATTACTTTGACCTTCTCTCTTTTTAACATTTCGTGATAAACTGATAAGGCTGCAGAAGGCTCAAAGGTCCACATTGTAGGTTCACCTTTTTCAGTTCGCGTTTGACCACTATCTTTATAATCCGATTTCTCTTCCCATATCCAGTTATCTGAATCATCATAGTACTTTTTAATGTTTTCATAAAATTCTCTAGAAATACCTCCAATTGCCTGTTTATTACCTATATCTGTTTGCCCTAAACCTCCTGTAGTTAATCCTCCGATTCTATTTGTCGGTTCAATAAGAACAACAGATTTATTCATTCTACTCGATTGAATAGCTGCGGCAATTCCTGCCGAAGTACCCCCATAAATAACTATATCATATTTTTTAGTTTGAGCGTTTATGCTTTGAAACATAAATATGAGTGTAAAAAGTCCTAATAATTTGGTCATATTCTTTATTATTAATTAATAATTTAAATGCAATTCTAAAATTTTATTGCTTCATAATTATGCCTTTGATAACCTAATCTATATACAAATCAAAAAACGTGTATATCCATTTCAGGTTTTAATTATTTTCCCACTTAAATCCGATATCCGTTAAAAAGGTTAGATAAAATATTGTACTATAGTATGCCTATAAATAAATTATCACATCATTGTAATTAATTTACGTACAAATTATAAAGTATCAATCAAAGACATTATTGCTATTCTTTACTTACTAATAAAATAAGAATACAGGTCAAATTTCAGACCTGTATTCTAAGCAATAATTAAATGCTAATATCCTGGATTCTGATCAGATTGATTAATTGCCGGGTTATTATTAATTTCATCTTCAGGAATTGGCCACAAAAGGCGTTCGTCTATTACATTTTTTCCTACAGCAGCAAAAGTCTCCTGCACTGTTCCTGTACGTTTTAAGTCAAACCAACGTCTACGTTCTAACAAAAACTCATAAGCCCGTTCCTGTAATACTATTTCTCTAAAATCATCGGCTCCCAAACCAGATACATAATCTACTGAAGTTGGCATATTTAAATCAATACCATAAGCTCTCCTCTTAATTATATTCAAGCGCTCCAAGGCAAGTGCTGTTGGACCTCCATTAGCATTACTTGCCGCTTCCGCATATATTAAATACGCTTCGGCAAACCTATAGATAGGCACACTATAAACATTTTGCCCAGAACTATTGGAAATAAATTTTTTAAAGAGTACAGGTACAGTTTCAGGCAAGGATACCCAGTCACCATCAGCATTCTGATATTCTGTATATAAATTAAAATTCTTACGAAGATCAGCATCATCCCAACTATCACCAATAAATGAATTTGTATCAGGAAGCCATGCAAAGTAACCAGTAGATGAATAATTGTACGGTACTGCTTGCCCTCTATGTATATATGTTGGAATACCCGAAGTTTTTGTTTCCGAATGATGTACTGACATAATATCCTCGGTGCTTGAGTCAACAGCAAAAATCTTATAAAAATCATCTGGATTTTCTACTTCAACAAGGCTAAAAGGACCATTCACAATTACATCATCAGCTTTTTCTGCTGCCGCCTCCCAATCTTCTATAGTTAAATAAACATGAGCTAATAACATTTTTGCTGCCCATTTAGATGCTCTACCAGTTTGACCATCACCTTCTCCAAGACCACTTTCGGCAGCTAAAGCATCTGCGACAATTAATTCATAAACCTTACTTACAGGTTCCCTTGCAGCTTCTACAGCACTCAAATCTATACTTTCACTAGTCTTTATAGGAACAGCTCCCCAACCACGAACTAGTTCAAAATAGCTTAAAGCTCTTAAAAAATGTGCTTCACCAAGAATCTGTTCTTTTACTTCTGGGTCTATATATTCTATTTCTGATACATTATCTAAAACAGCATTAGCTCGATTGATTGTAGTATACAGAGATGACCAATTTGCTGCACATCTACCAATACTTGTTTGATCTAATATTTGATTCCAAATCGTAATTGGTGCTTGTGACCCTCTTCCGAAGATAAAATCACCGTGCAGCTCTGTCATTAAATAATGGTTCATACCGAAAAAATCGCTTTGTAAACCAGCGTAAACACCAACAATAGCTGCTTGAGCATCTTCTTCGCTATTATAAAAGTTTGCCTTAGAAACAAAATCCTTTGGAACTTCTTCCAGTGTTTTTTCACATGCAGATAAACACATGACTATTATTAATCCTAAAACTATATTTTTCATAATCTTATGTCTTTTTAAATTAAAATCTAAATTTTAGACCGATGGCATAAATCTTGGCGCTTGGATAACTACTTTGATCATGACCAAATCTTAATCGATCTCCAATATTACTTGAATCAGTCCCTTGTGTATTAACCTCTGGGTCTATTCCCGAATAGTCTGTAAAAGTGAAAAGATTCGTACCGGAAATGTATAATTGAAGCATGTCGAAATCATCTAAACCGATTTCAGAAACAGGAAAATTATAAGCCAATCTCATCGACTTTACACGGAGATAACTAGCATCTTCGATAAATCTGTCTGAAACCGTTATTTGAGTAGCACTACTTATTTTTGGATACTTTGCATTAGGGTCGGGATTTTCCGCAGTCCAATAATTTCCAATAATATCTGTAAATTGATTATTACCTCGCTGAAAGGAATTTAAATGTGTTCCATTAGTTGCATTAAATAATTCGTTTCCTTGAACTCCCTCCAACATCACATTTAATTCAATTCCCTTATAACTAAAATTAGATGTCAATCCATATATAAAATCTGGATGATAACTACCCAAAATCACACGATCTAACGTATTTACTAATCCGTCAGGAACACCATCAGGTCCACTAACATCCTGATATTTAATAAAGCCATTCTCATCCAAACCATCTTCAAGAAGTCCATAAAAAACTCCCAATGGTTCTCCTTCTCTTGCTATATTTGCACTTGGCCAAACAGCAGCTTGAGCAGACCCAAAAATATCACTGTCACCAGCAAGCTCAATCACTTTATTTCTATTAGCAGAAATTTGTGCCGAGACATCCCATTTGAAATCATTTCTTAGAATATCGGCATCAATACTAAATTCAACTCCAGAATTTTGTATCTCCCCTAGATTTCTTAAAATTGAATTAAATCCAACACTTGACGGTAGGGGTACTGATGCAAGCAAATCTTTCGTATTCTTTTTATAATAATCAAATACAAACCGTAATCGATTATTAAATAGATTAAGATCAAAACCAACGTCCAACTGCCCTGTCGTTTCCCATTTCAATTCACTATTAGAAATGCCGGCAGGATAAAACCCAATTACATCTGCTTGATTCGCAAAGATATATTTAGTTGAATTCAACCTATCAAGTGATTGATAGGGGTTAAGTGCTGTGTTACCTGTAATACCATAACTAGCTCTTAATTTTAAGTTCGAAATGGTCGAGCTATTTTCAAGAAAAGCTTCATCTGAAACACGCCATGCTAATGCAGCTGATGGAAAATACCCCCATTTATTATCTGCACCGAACCTCGACGAACCATCAGCTCTAATACTAGCAGTCACCATATACTTTCCATCATAAGAATAATTTACTCTTGATAGAAAAGATGCTAGTGTCCAATCAAAATACCCTGACCAAGGATTTCCAATAGTTTCGGCTGCAGCTAAATTATAGTTCTCAGTAATGTTATTAGAAAAACCACTTACATATATGCCAGAATAACGGTTCATCTGTGTTTGATATGTACCACCACCTATTATATTTAAGCTATGTTTTTCATTAAATGTTTTTGAATAAGTCAAAACATTTTCAGTTAACAAGGAATTAAAATAGTTATTCCCTTCTTGAGCGGAACCTCTATCATTTTCATAAACAATTGGGGTAAATAACTCACTACGCGAATTTCGATATTGCAAGCCTATTAAAGTCTTGAAGGATAGACTTGGAGAAATTTGAAAATCAAATGTAGAATTTGCTAAGACACTATTAGAAAAATTAAGGTTTTTACTAAGTGTAGATAATAATGGGTTTCGCATATCAGCAGATCCAAAATTATAAATTTGTCCAATTTGTGTTGGGAGACCATCATCATCATATAATGGTAGCGTAGGTGGAGCAGATGCCGCAGCTGAAAGCATTGATGTACCTCGGTATCCATTATCAACATTAACCGAATTGTTCTCACTTCTCGACAACTGGAGATTTATTCCCATTTTCAACCAACTTTTCAATTCTTGATCTAAATTGACTCTAACTGAACCTCTTGAAACGCCTGAATTTTCAATTATCCCTTCTTGATCATAATAATTGCCAGATATTGAATATCTACCCTTATCTGAACTTCCTGAGAAAGTAATCGTATGATTCTGTACAGGTGACGTTCTAAATATTGCATCTAACCAATCAGTTCCCGGATTCTGTACTTCGTCAACATTAAAATTAGGCTCCAAACCTTCATTTTTCAACCATTCATTAGCTACAATAGCATATTCTTTAGCATCGAGTAGATCATATTCATTTATTGCCTGTTGCATCCCAAAGTAATTGTTTATCTCAATCTTACTTTCTTGATTTTTTACGCCTCTTTTTGAAGTAATTATTACGACACCATTTGCACCTCGTGATCCATAAATTGCAGTTGCGGAAGCATCTTTCAAAATATCTACAGATTCAATATCAGCAGGGTTTAAATAATCTATACCACTTGTAACCGGGAATCCGTCTACCACATACAAAGGTTGATTATTGCCTATCAAGGAATTCCCACCTCTAATTCTCACTTCAATTCTGGAACCTGGAGTACCTGAGTTTTGAGTAACCCTTACACCTGAAGCCCCCACTTTAAGTGCCTGTGCCATGTTGAAAACTGGAACCGACTCCAGAGTTTCACTTTTAACTTGAGAAACAGATCCGGTTAAATCTGCCTTCTTCATTGTACCGTAGCCTACTACAACGACTTCTTCCAAACCTGCTGCACTTTCTTGTAAGATTACATTAATATTACTTTTAGCTTCTAATGGAACTTCCCTCGTTGCATAACCTAAATAAGAAAATATTAAAATTGCGTTCTGGTCAGTAACTATTATTGAAAAATTACCATCAAAATCTGCAGTAACTCCATTAGTAGTTCCTTTTTCAACAATATTAGCGCCAGGTAATGGAACACCATCAGAATCGACAATAGTACCAGTAACAGTTTTTTGATAACTCTCAACTTTATGGTCTTCAACCCTAGCCCTATTTTGCTTTAAATTCCTTTTTAAGAGTATTTTACGATCATTTATTTCATAAGAAACATTTTGATTGTCAAAAAGACTTTTAAGTATGTCGTCAACTTGAACTTGATTAAATATCAAAGTTACTTTTCTGTTTAAATCAACGGTATTCGTTTTAAATAAGAATTTAAATTCGCTAAGATTTTCGATTTCGTCCAACACCTCGCGGACTGTAGAATTTTCTTTCGATATCGAAATTTTCGTCTTTTGAGAGTAGGTATTTGCCTGCATCAAAAAACTAATTGTCAAGAAAAAAAGAAGCGATAACTTCATTTTTAAGTCATAATTTAAGCGCCAAAGGAGAAACCCCTTCGACATTGATGGTTTTTTCATAATTTTGAGTGTTTATTTGTGATTACGCTTTAAGTGTGATCATTTTTTTAATCGGGAAATGTTCCAGCATTTTCCGATTTTTTATTTTCGTCAACTCGAAATATTAAAATGATCAAATGAGATTTGTCAATTTTAGTTTATCATATTTAAGTTTTAGTTTATAATTATTTTATTTTCTACAATTTGATATTCAATTTGGTATACTTTATTGAAATAGCTAAATACCTCTTCTATTGTCTCGTGTTTGGTTTCAATTGTAGCATTAAATTTCTCGTTCGCTAGCTTTACATTGTTATTGATTATTACCACATTATAATGGCGCTCTAGTTTTTGAATTATATTTTCAAAAGAAACATTTCGAAAAACAAGATTCCCCTTCATCCAAGAGGTATAAAGCGCTGTATTAACTTTTTGATTGATTATATTTTTATCTTTTTTATTGAATACACCCATATAACCCGGTTCTAAAAAGACTTCGTTCAAATCTTTCTTACTTTCTTTGGTGGACAAACCAACAGAACCCTCCACAAGAACCACTTCTGTCTCCTTATCCTCATAGTAATTGGTAACATTGAATTTGGTGCCATACACCTTAACATCTAAATCTTGGACGTTAACTATAAACTGTCTATTGTTTTCGTGTTTAACTTCGAAAAAGGCTTCTCCTCTCAAGACAACACGCCTATTCGAATCTTTAGTAAAAACCGTTGGATAAGTTATTGAGCTTCCTGCATTCAAGTGGACCTTAGTTCCATCTGATAATACAATTCCAAATTGTTTACCATTAGGAATACTTAATGTATTATAGTCTGGTTCATTATTTTCTCCACTTTCATAAATCAATTGATTATCTTTTTTATTACCAATTACTTTCCCAGATGTTCCAATAATTTTTGAGGTACCACTGTCGGTTATGACATGCTGATCACCATTACCTAACTCAAGAACTATTGAATCCTCTCTTGGTATTACCACATCAGCTGTCTCATTAACCAATAAGTTGTTTTTCATTATAAATCCAAGCCCTAAAAATACTATTGCAATAGCGGCATATTTAAAAACAGATAATATTCTAATTTTAGAATATTGTTTTTTATCCTTATTAATTTCTTCAAGGAGTCTTTTTTTGACATTGTCAAATTCAGGATTATTCATAGCTAAGTTTATTGCGAAATGGATTTTTACATATGACTTAAAAATCTTTTGATTCTTAACATCTAATAACCAATTATTAAGGATATCTAAATCTTCAAAATCAGCAGACTGAGTAAAATATTTTATAATCCGATTTTCGATATCTTTAGAAATCATTTGACCTTTCTTCTTTTAATTAATACAAGTGAAATTTGCAATACCCTAACTTTTTTTTAATTATTTTTTCATAATCATATAATTTTTACCGTTTATTTGTTAAATAATCATTTATTATGGATGCTGAAGAAAATAGAAGATTAATCGAAAAACTAATTACTGGGGAAGAAAAAGCCTATATTTTGCTTTTAGAAAAATATCATAAACAGTTAAATGCATATGCGGTCACTTTAACTCATGACCAATCGACAGCTCAAGATATTGTTCAAAATGTTTTTCTAAAGACGTGGAAGTCAAGAAAAAAACTTAACCCAGAATTCTCCATCCGTAATTTTCTTTACAAATGCGTTTATAATGAATTTCTAAATTCTTATCAGAAAAATAAGAGCGTTGTTTTATTACACCAAAAATATATTGAATACTCTCATGAAATAGCCATTGAGATGGACAACAATATGATGATTAAAATGATGGATATTGTAAATAGAGAAATAAAAAATTTACCTCCAAAATGCCAGAAGGTTTTTGTATTAAGCAAAAAAGAAGGGTTATCCAATAGTGAAATCGCGGACTATTTAGATATCTCTATTAAAACTGTTGAAGCGCAAATAACAAAGGCATTTAGAATATTGAAGAATGAATTGGGCGACAAATATGAAACTATTTTGATGATTATTTTTAACAAGAGAATAGTTTAAAATACTATACCAAATTTACCCCATTACTCTTATAAGGTTTTAAGATTTCCGCATCTGGATCTAGCTCAGTCACCAAGTCGTTCAATGTATTAATCTCACAAATTTTATAACGATTTACTGTATTTAATTTTTTACTAATTGTTAAAGCAATTAATCGTTTAGATGAATTTATCATAGCTTTTTTCATCTGTGCGATTTCCCAATCAGTCTCAGTTATCCCTTTTTCATAATCTAAATATCCAGTACCTAAAAAACAGATATCTACAGTAATATCCGTTAAGCTATTTATAGAAACCCCACCAGTTACCAACTGAGACTCCTTTGACAACTTACCTCCTATTAAATAAACTTCGTGGTGATTAGACATATTGTTCAAAAGTTCAACTGCCATGGGTAAACTAGGTGTGAAAAAAGTTAAATCCATTTTTTTTGGAATAAGTTTTGCAAGCTCAAGATTAGTTGAACCACCACTAATCATCACTACATCACCATTTTGAAGAAGTGAAACTCCCTTTCTGGCAATTTTTACTTTGCTATCTTGTTCAAATATCTCCTTTGATCGATCTGAGTAGGTATTGAATCCATTAGAAATAGCACCTCCATGTACTTTACGTAATTTGCTTAATTCATCAAGTTCTTTAATATCTCTTCTAACTGTATCCATAGATACATTTAAGATGTTTGCTAAATCTGTCAGCAATACCCTATTATGTAATTGAACTTCCTCTAAAATTATTTGGTGCCTATCACTTTTTTGCAAAATATTTTTCTTTAAAACTATTACAAGGATATCAAATTAATAATAAACAACTAGAATTTGCAACAAAATACTGCAAATCATATACTTGATTTTAGAATGCAATAAATATTTCGAGAATACATTGCTTAATTGCTATAAAATATTGCAAAACATAAAATATTCTGCTACGTTTGTTAGCACAACAAGCTAAAACTTTTATTATGACGAAAACCTATCATGTTCTCTCGGTGCTGTTGCTGACACTATTTTCCCTCGGCACATATGCACAATCCTCAACCGTATCAGGTACTGTTATTGCCGAAGACGGTCTACCCTTACCAGGTGCTACAATACTATTGAAAGGAACTTCTACCGGAGCTTCTACCGATTTCGATGGTAATTTCAGCATACAATTAACTGATGCTACAAACAAGACTTTAGTAATTAGCTACATCGGATACAAAACTGAAGAAGTAATTTTAACTGGTATGAACCAAGTTATCAACGTAACTTTATTAGAAGATTCAAATGCTTTAGATGAAGTTGTACTAGTTGGATCTTCTGTCACCCAATCAAGGAAAAAACTTGGTAACGCCATTACTACTGTTAAGTCGGTAGAATTGGTAAAAGCTGCACCTGTCAATATTACTAGTTCTCTACAAGGTAAAGTACCTGGTGCCCAAATAACACAAAACTCCGGTGATCCAGCAGGTGGCTTTTCCATAAGGTTAAGAGGTCCTAGTACAATTAAAGGTTCGTCAGAACCACTTTATGTAGTTGATGGTGTTATCACCAGTAACCTTACAACCAACGTAACCAACCTAAATGTAGATGCCGGTGATGCATCTCCAGGTCAAAACAGAATGGTTGATATCAATCCTAATGATATTGAAAACGTGAATATTCTTAATGGTGCCGCTGCAGCAGCAATTTATGGTTCTCGAGCATCTAACGGTGTTGTTGTTATTACAACCAAAAAAGGCGGAATTTATGAAGATGGACCTGAATTTAATTTCAAAACTACTTTTAGTGTTAATACAATACGTAAGAAATTGGATTTAAACCTTATTGGTGAAGAATTTGAAACTGTACCTAATAGCGCATTATCTGGAAGACTATGGCCAATTTTCGGTTTCGACGCTAATGACAATAATGCCTTAACAACATATAGAAATTTATCTACGGACAAGTTCGAAACTACCAGATACGATTATCAAGATGAAATATTTCAAACTGGTTTTGGCAGCGACAATTATTTCTCTGCAAAAGGTGGAAATGAAAAAATGGGTTATATGGCTTCTATTGGTTATTTAAGCAATGAAGGTATTATTAAGAATACTAAGTTTGATAGATTTTCTGCAAGAGTTAATTTCAATCATAGAGTAACAGATTGGATGTCATATGACCTTGGTCTATATTATGCCAACAGTAAATCTGATGAAAAACCAGATGGCAATGTTTTTTGGAGTCCGATAAACTCAATTAACATAACCAACAATACTTTTGACATTACCCAAAGAGATACGAATGGCAATTTAATGGCGGTTGAAGACACACGAGTAAATCCGTTAACAATCATTGAAAGTTTCGATATTACACAGGATGTTCACCACTTTATTCCAAATCTACATTTGAAAATAAAACCGTTGGAGAAACTGACAATTGATCAAATTATCGGTGTTGATACTTACAACCAAAAAGGACATATAAGCATACCTGTTTATCCATATGAAAATGTAAACCCTGCATATTATAATGATGGTTATTTAGGAAATGCTGAAGCAAAAGTGTTTAATTGGAACTATGATATCAATATGGCATACAATACTGATATTACCGATAAATTAAACTCTGTAACGACTGCAGGTTATAGCTTTCAGTCTAGTGAATTATCCTTTGAGGGAACACAAGGTAGAGGCTTAGATGACAATAATCAACCTACTATTCCATTACAAACACAACCTATTGATACAAATTTAGATATCTATGGATTCTTCCTTCAAGAAACGTTATCCTGGGACAATAAACTATTCTTAACCTTAGCCGGAAGAATTGATGGTGCAACAAATTTTGATGTTGATGAAAGGTCTAATTTTTATCCTAAAATTTCAGGGTCTTATGTAATTTCAAACGAGCCATTTTTTAATACAGAAAGCTTTTTAAATTCTGCTAGATTAAGAGCTTCTTATGGTGAAGCAGGTAACTTAACGGCAATTAGTCCTTATGAAAGATTTGGCAGCTACACCTCTAATGATTATTTAGGTTCATCCACCTTACAACAAAATACAAGATTAGGAAATGAAGGTTTAACTCCTGAACGTACAAAAGAATTTGAAATAGGAACCGATTTAAGCTTCTTTAATAACAGAGCATCAGTATTATTCACTTATTATCGTCAAAACATAGAAGATTTAATAGTAAGTCGTGTCCTTGCCCCTTCTCTTGGTGGATCTTCAAGAACTGAAAATGTTGGTACAATGCGTAACAATGGTATTGAAATCTACGCAAAAGTTGCCCCAATAAAAACTGATGACCTTACATGGAATTTAAATTTCAATTTTAGTAGTAATAAAAATAAAGTTCTAAGTACTGTTGGTGGTGATATTACTATTGAAAGTGTAACTGGTGCCCCACCTATTGTAAAAGAAGGGGAAGCTTTAGGTGTATTCTACGGAACATATTATGCTACAGATGATAACGGTGACCTACTTTTAACCGGAGCTTCTACAGATGGTAGTCCAATTGGAGTTCCACAACAAGAAAGAGGTGATTTAGAAACAGGAGCACCAATGCGTGATGCAGATGGTCAACCTACAGGTGATATTTTAAGAAAAGTTATCGGTGATCCTAATCCAGATTACATTCTAGGTGTTGGTACAGATTTGGCATACAAAAATTTCAATTTTAGTATGCTTTGGGAAGCAGTTCAAGGTTTTGATGTATTTGATGCTGACAAAAGAACTAGACAAGGTGTAGGTGTTGGTCAATTAGCCGCCCAAGAGCTTACTGGCGAGTTAGCCAGAGGATACATTGCTGGTATATACCCTATTGAAGAATTCAGAATAGAGGATGGTTCATTCGTTAAACTTCGAGAAGTTTCTTTAGGCTATGAGTTTCCTTCATTATTCAATTCTAGTCTAGAAAACGTGAAATTATCATTGATTGGTCGTAATCTTATATCATTTGATAAATTCTTTAGCTACGACCCAGAAACAAATGCTGGTGGGCAATCAAACTTATTGCGTTCAGTGAACTTCGGAAATGTTCCAATTCCCATGACAATTTCTTTATCATTAAGCGCTAACTTCTAAAAAGACAGATATGAAAAATATAATAAAAATAATAGCGATCACATTGCTAATAGCCACATCGTCTTGTGATACGGAATATTTAGATCCTAATTCTACATTAGAGCCAGATGTAGTTGAGAATGTAGACAATTTGGTTCGTTTAATTAATGGTGTTCAACAAAGATGGAGCACAGAAAGAACAGGTCTAATATACACCACTACTCAAATTTCAGGGTTAAATACCGATGAATTGAGATTGTTAAATCCTGGAAATTTAGGCGAAAACGAAATCCTACTTGGAGGCGACAATGTTAGTGGCAGTAATGAACTATTAATTAATACATGGACAAATGCTTTACTAACCCGAAAGGAAGCCACGACAGTGATAGATGCCTCCGATAATGTAAGTGAAAGTGCTTCTGTTTCGGGTTCCTTAAAGGCATATGCACTTTTTTATAGAGCATTAGCTCATGGCACTTTAATTCAATACTTTGAAAGTATTCCTTTAGAGATTGTTGAAAATGCCACATTTATTGAACGATCAGCCGTTTTAGATGACGTTATAGCAGACTTGAACGAAGCTAAAGTTTATATTGATGCTGGCTTGGATACATCTGTCACATCAGAAATTTTCACTTCAGTAGAAATTGAAAATTCAGTCAATGCATTATTAGCAAGATTCAACTTAATGGCGGGTAATTATGATGCCGCAATCACCGCTGCAAATAATGTTGATCTTTCTGTAAAATCTACTTGGGAGTATGATGCATCAATCCCCAACCCATTAGCTTTCTGGTTTGGTTCTCAAAATGTTACCCAAGCCAAAGATTTAACTTTTGGCCTACCAACAGAATTATTACCAGATGAAAACGATGAAAGAATTCCATTTTACATTACAGCAGAAGATTTGGAAGCTGAAACCCCAAATTATCAAGTTGTAGGATTTTGGAGTGACAACTTAGATGAAATACCAGTTTACTTACCTGGCGAAATCATTTTAATAAAAGCGGAAGCTTATGCACGTTCTAACGAATTGACCAATGCCGTTTCTGAACTCAATACAGTTCTAACAAAAACTGCTGACACAGATATTTATGGAGTTGGTGCCAATCTGCCTGCATATGACGGTACAATTGAACAGTCAGCAATACTAGACGAAATATACAAGAACAGAAGGGTTGAATTATATTTATCTGGACTTTCATTAGAGGACAGTAGAAGGTTTGACAGACCAGGTTCAACTGAAGCAGATGCTGAAAGAAATCGTGATTATTACCCTTATCCAAATTCTGAAAGAGATAACAACACTAGTACTCCCGCAAACCCAACTTCTTAGTAAGTTAAAATTAAATATAAATTCAAATTGGGACAGTAATTATGCTGTCCCAATTTATTAAATCGCATTACCTATTGAACCCTAAATCAATAATAATTATAATCGCTTTTTACTTTGGTTTATTAATGGTGATATCTTTTTTCACATCCAAAAAAAATAGCGATGATACATTCTTCACTGGTGACAGAAAATCTCCTTGGTACTTAGTTGCTTTCGGTATGGTAGGTGCAGGACTGTCTGGAGTTACCTTTGTTTCCTTACCTGGCATGGTAGCTAACAACAACTTTTATTTTTATCAATTTATACTCGGAAATATAGTAGGTTATTTTTTTATCGCCTTTGTACTTACACCACTTTACTACAAACTTCAACTTGTATCAATTTATACCTTTCTTAAAGTTAGGTTTGGTAAAAACACTTACAAAACTGGCTCGTTATTTTTTCTGGTATCACAATCTTTTGGAGCGGCATTGAGACTAATGCTTGCTGCAAAAATTCTTCAATATGCGGTATTCGATTACTTTAATGTTCCTTTCTTCTTAACTATTATAATCATTTTAATTCTTGTTTGGCTATACACCAATAAATCAGGCATAAAAACTATAGTATGGACAGATACCATGCAAACTATTTTTTTAATACTTGGTGCTTCCATCACCATATATGTTATCACCGATACTTTAGATTTCAGCTTTTCCGAATCAATCCAAAATATTACCAATCACGATTATTTTAAAATTTTTAATTGGGAAGCTACTTCTGGCAATAACTTTTACAAACAATTTATCGCAGGTATTTTAGTTGCAATTGCAATGATTGGTCTTGACCAAAATATGATGCAAAAAACGCTCACGTGTAAAAATGTTTGGGATGCACAAAAAAATACATTGACTTATAGCATTATTTTAGCATTGACCCAATTTCTATTTATGGGCTTAGGTGTTCTAATGTATATATATGCAAATGAAATGGGCATTAAGTTACCCGTAGATGAGAACGGCACATTTTTAAATACAGATAACCTCTTCCCTAATTTAGCCTTAAACCATTTAGGAACGTTGGCCGGTGTATTTTTTATACTAGGCATAATAGCGGCCTCCTTTTCAAGTGTAGATTCCGCATTGACAGCCTTAACAACATCATTTACATATGATTTTCTAGATATCAGCAATAAATCAAGCAAAACTAAAAAGAAACTAAAAAATCTGGTTATTATAATGTTCTCCATTATAATTTTCGTAATAATACTTGCCTTCTCCCATAGTAAAGGAGATGTTATATCATTGATATTTAAAGTAGCAGGGTATACCTATGGACCATTATTAGGGTTATATCTATTAGGCATGTTTTCCAAAATAAAATTAAAGGACAAATGGGTTCCCGTAATTTGTTTGTCTACACCTTTAATTACCTATTTATTAGGTCAATTTTCAATAACAGCTTTCAATTTTGATTTTGGATTCATAAATATCGCCGTGAATGCAAGCCTTACTGTAATTGGCTTAATACTTATAAAAAAATAACACCTATGAAAACATATAAACCAACAACCGAACAATCATCTCGTTATGACAACTTAGAACAAATGAATATTAACCAACTGCTTGTTAACATGAATCAAGAAGATAAATCGGTTCCCTTGGCTTTAGAAAAAGCCATCCCTTCAATTCAATATTTTGTTGAACAAACATTAATCAGAATGAAAAAGGGAGGACGACTGTTTTATATTGGAGCTGGAACTAGCGGCAGACTAGGTGTTTTAGATGCATCTGAATGTCCGCCAACTTTTGGAGTATCTGACGATTGGATTATTGGACTAATTGCGGGTGGAGACAAGGCATTAAGAAAAGCTGTTGAAAACGCAGAAGACAATGAAAAAATGGCTTGGTTAGACCTTGAACAATTTAAAATAAATGAAAATGATGTTCTTCTTGGTATTGCAGCCTCAGGTACTACCCCATATGTACTAGGAGGACTAAAATACGCTAATGAAAACAACGTCCTTACCGGAAGCATATCCTGCAATGAAAATTCGTTAATATCAAAAGAAGCCGTTTGCCCTATTGAATTAATCGTAGGACCAGAATTTGTTACCGGTAGTACTAGAATGAAAGCAGGTACAGCTCAAAAATTAGCTTTGAACATGATATCGACATCCATTATGATCCACCTTGGAAGAGTCAAAGGAAATAAAATGGTAGACATGCAACTATCCAATAAAAAGCTGGTAGAACGTGGTACTAAAATGATAATGGAAGAGCTAGAAATAACTGAAAACCTTGCCAAATCTTTACTACTGAAACACGGAAGTGTTAGAAAATCGATTGAATTCTATAATCAATAAATTAAGCACACAAAGAATTAAAATAGAACTTAAATTGCATAGCTAGGTAAATTAAGGGTGATTACTTAATTTTACTTAATCTAATGCAATTATGCTAATTTCCGTGCACTTTCCGGGACTTATTATACTTCAAATTACGTTAAATTCCATTTATAAGGGATTATAATCCTGTATCGGCAAATAAAACTAAATAACAAAATATCAGCCGTGTATGGTTTCATCTTTTCCGTA
>TARA_R110000764_G_scaffold53296_2_pt1 | contig 20102 bp, 20 predicted proteins | sample TARA_R110000764 | Tara Oceans TARA_R110000764 (sample SAMEA4398111) | marine metagenome | biome: Polar Biome; feature: [SRF] surface water layer (ENVO:00010504); material: water (ENVO:00002006), including particulate matter (ENVO:01000060) such as... | depth 5 m | reverse complement strand
TGGTACAACAGGTGGTACAACAGGTGGTACAACAGGTGGTACAACAGTTAGTACAGCAAGTAGTACAGGTTCTGTAAATGGAGCATCAATAATAGCAAATAGATCTGATGTAGCACAGGCTATAGCAGGTGGAAATACTTTTGGTGTAGACCCAGCTACATTAGAAGGACTAACTGATGAGCAAAAAAATCAAAGATTAGCGGAAGCATGGTTTAATACATTTGGTAATAAAGAAGGTGTTAATCCTAATACTGGTTTATCTAACACACCTAGTAATTTTGATAACGTGTCAGATCAAGTAATTATGGACTACCTAGATCAGTATCCAGATTTACGTGAGGCATTTGGTGGACCTCCTTACAGTCAGGCTACACTAGCACAAGCAAAAGCACACTATGCTGACTTTGGCAGAAACGAAATAACAGAAGGTGGTAGGGCTGGGTTAGTAGTATTTGATTTAAATCCTGAACAACTAGAGTTAATACGTTTTTCTAATGATGCATACAAAGATTTTACACCTGAAGAATTAAGACGTACATTTATATTAATGGGTGGTAATTTACCTAACTTTGATCGTGGTGCTACGTTATTAAACGCTGCCCAAAGACAATTACTTAGGGATGAGTTTCCAGATCTAGCTAATATGAATGACTATGAAATACAGCAGCACTTTCTACAGTTTGGTAGGCAGGAAATGCTTGACGGTACAAGAAAGAAACTTCCTGCTTTAATACCTCCAGTATCTCCCTATACAGGTTTGAATAGTATAGCCGACATAAGTGCAGCTAGATTAGAAACTCCTATACTAGCAGACGGTACGTCTTTAACAGCACAAAAAATAGGAGGGCCAGCAGGTGAAGTACCAACAGGTACAGATGTAGTTAGTGATACTGATAATAGGTTGGGTACAACAGATCCAACAGCTACGGCTGGTAGGGCTGCTACACCAACAGGTGCTACAGCTACAGCAGAAGGTACAGTAGGACAGGTAACAGGGACCAATGACACAGCAGATAGTGTTAAAACCGTAACAGATGCTACAGCAGGACGCACTATGACCCTGTCTCAAGCTAAACCAACGACAGCACAACAAACTACCTCTGCTGTAACAGGAAAGACTGCTGAAACAGGAACAGGTACAGAAATTAATACCGGCACACAAGTAGAACGTGCGGGTATAACAACAGCAGAGAAAGTCACACCAGCTTCTAAATCATCTGAAGCTGCTATCTTTGTAGAAAAGATAGTTGCACAATCAGCAGACCCTACTGCCTCTGCTACAGTAGCTGGACAAATGACTAAGTTACTTGCTGACTTTGATACTGTAGATGCTAGTGGCAATCCTGTAAACCCACCGTGGGCTGCTGGAGCAATGAGGGCAGCTACTGCTGAAATGGTAAGGCGTGGGTTAGGTGCTTCCTCTATAGCTGGACAGGCTATTGTACAGGCAGCAATGGAAGCAGCATTGCCTATAGCACAGGCAGATGCACAGATATTTGCACGGTTTGAAGGACAGAACTTATCCAACAAACAACAGATGGCAGTCTTTTATGCACAGCAACGTGCTACTGCGATTGGGCAAGAGTTTGATCAAACTTTTCAATCGCGAGTAATGAACGCAGCAAAGGTATCAGATATTGCAGATAAGAACTTTACGGCACAGCAACAGGTACAGCTAGAGAATAGTAACATTGTAAACACAATGAACTTAACTAACTTAAGCAACAAACAGGCCGTACAAATGTCTGAGATTGCAGCACTAGCACAGTTAGATATAGTTAATCTTAGTAATAGGCAACAGTCAGCCGTACAGGAAGCACAAGCATTCTTACAGAAAGATATGACTGATGTAACTAATGCTCAACAAACTACAATATTTAATGCACAACAACGTATACAGTCAATGTTTACAGATAGTGCAGCAGATAATGCACGTCAACAGTTTAATGCTTCATCTGATAATCAATCAAATCAGTTCTTTGCTAACCTAACTACACAGACTAGTCAGTTTAATGCCGCACAAAAAAATGCTATAGCGCAGTTTAATGCTGGGCAGGACGGTACGATCAGTAGATTTAATACAGAGATAGAGAACCAACGTGATCAGTTCAATGCACAGAACAGACTAGTCATTGATCAGGCAAATGCAGTGTGGCGTAGGCAGATAGCTACAGCAGATACAACTGCTCAGAATCGTACTAATGAATTAAATGCTTCAGCTTTGTTAGACATATCTAATACAGCTTACAGTGATCTATGGCAACAGTATTCAGATATGATTGAGTATGCGTATACCTCTGCTGAGAATGACCTAGATAGAATTGCATCACTAGCAGAGGCTAACTTAAGTGCTGATGTACGTAGGGATGTAGCAAATGAAGCAAGTAGTTCCGCATCAGGTGCAGCCATAGGTAAATTAGTTGGTACTCTAGGTGCTTCTTTTATTGGAGCTAAATTCGGTGGTCCAGCAGGGGCATCTGTAGCAACAAGTATTTTCACTTAACTTAGGAGGATAGCAATATGAACACGAACTATACACTAGATGTATATAACAGATTAATGAAAACTATGAAGGTTGCAAAACCTGCTACTAAAAGTAATGGGTTACTTACACGTACTACTAAATCAAAACCCAGTGCTATGTCTGAAGTAGATGTAATAAGAGAATACGTAAGCGCAATACAAGAAGAGAGAGGTAACGTAAAAAATGGTTGATGCACCTAAATTTGATGCACCTATTCCCGGTATGTCATTAACAACAGAGGTAGGCAATAGACCGTGGCAACAACCTCCACGATTTACTAAAACCAAAGATGTTGCTGAGTACTATGTAGAAAAGTTAGCTGAAGATAACTTTGCTGATATGTTAGTTGACGTAGCTGAGACAGGCATACCACTAACCTCAATAGCAAATACAATACAGATGAACAGTGTAATGCAAGGCATACACAGTGTAGACTCTGGTATACTCGCACTGCCTGTGATTATGGAGATGATGTTAATTACAGTAGAAGCTGCTGGTATAGAATATAATAGTGGCATGGAAGAAGACACATCTAATAAACCAATGAGTACAGAATTATTACTTTCTAAGTTAAAAAGTTTTAGTACAGAACAAATGAACGAAGAGCCAGAAGATATGCCTATGCCAGTTATGGAACCTGACATGGGTGGTGGATTAATGAGTAGGAGACAGTAATGGGATTTACATCAGGATTACTAACAGGTATTGCTACAGGAGCAGAAGAAGTTATATCTGAGGATATAAGAGCGGGTAAATTAGAGACACAACAACTTGCAAAGCTACGTGCTGAAAGAACAATACAGCGTCAGGATAAACGTAATGAAACATTACGTGAGAATATAGCTAAGTCACAGAAGTTAGCAGCACAGTTAGGTCCGGGTGGAGAAGCTATTTTAAAACATTACATTGAGAAGGGTGGGCTACCGTATGCTGAAGAGGCTACGGCACAGTTGTTAGCGTACACTAGAGAGAAGGATATTACTCCAGCTGCATATGCTGGTATTGCAGTTGGGAAAGGGGATCTTCCAACTGCACAACAACTCGGCGAGATGGCAACCGCACCTGTAAAAGCCCTTGCACCTGCTGAATCTTCTGCTCGTGGATGGTCTAAGATGTTTGGATATGGTGGGCCTGAAGCTATACAACGTAAGACTGATAGCTATGTATCGTCTATGTCCTCTGCACCTACAGAAGTTAGTCCCTATGTAGAAAAAAGAAACTTAGAAAAATTAAATATGGCTATACCTGTTGTAAAAACTTTTCAAGAAATGTCAGGTAACTTAATGAAGCAACAGTTTGCTCTTGCAAAAAAATTAGAAGATCCTAGTTTATCTGATACACAAAGAACATCTCTAAAAGCTCAAGCCACAGGATTGAAACAGAAACTTCAACTCTTAGGTGACTTTAAAAAGTTAAGTTCTGGTGATAGAGATAGTTTAGGAGAAGCTTTTGATAAAGAAACGATGGAAAATGGCATTATGACTCCTAGAGCAATAGAGCTATTACAATTTATAAAGTTAAAAAATGCTGCTGAAAGAACATCAACTGGATTATCAACAGGTACATACATTAAAGGTAATAATCTACAGACAATGGTAAAATATGACATTGGTGCTATGAATAAAAGACTAGGTATAAATCAAGGCAAGATTGTAATACCAAATGATGTTTATGACCCTAAAACTAATACAATGGTAACAAAAACTCCTACAAAACTTGCCTTGATGGGTAAGCAGGAAGAAAGAGACATCTATATGAATTATATTAAAATGGCTAGAAAAGGAGGGACAGATACTTTGGGTCAGCAGTTAGTAGATGGTTATGCTAAAAGGATTCAAAGATTGGACAAAGAGATGGCGATGATTAGTGGAGTAGAAGCAGGTACAGGTACAGGTGCAGTAGCAGGTACAGTAGCAGGTACTATAACGAACAAGACGGCAGCGGTTAAAATAAAGGAAGCCGATATATTTTTATTTAACTTTGAAAAAAATCCCGCCGCTATAAAAAATTGGCAAGGATTTATAGAGAAGGGAAACATAAATAAATTAATATCTAGTATTCAAGGGTCGGGTAAAAAACATAATCCTCCTATTGAATATACTAAAGAGGATGCTATGAATATTTTAAATAGGATTATTAATATGGATGTAGCAGATAGTGGACCTGTAGAATGATTAGGATTATATAATGTCTTTAGAAGCTGAACCTATTGATGAAATCATAGATATAGATTTATCATCTAGTCCAGAGGAAGACGATGATGAAATCATAGATATAGATTTATCATCTAGTCCAGAGGAAGACGATGATGAAATCATAGATATAGATTTAAATGCTGTGCGGAAACAAGAAGAAAATGTACAGGCACAGGAAGAGTTAGGTCAGGATGAATTAGACATTGACCCTCCTGAATATGTATCTAGAGCAGGAAGGGACTTACCTCCACAGGCTATAAAAGAAAGAGCACAACCTCGTAGTCTTATGGCTGGCATGGAATTAAAAGCAGAACCAGATGAAGAAAGAAAAATATCTGTGGCTGAATGGTCTGCTGATACTAATCGTATGGATATGTTACGTAAACATTTTGAAGCCCGATATGGAAAAGAAGGAAGACAACAGGAGAACCAAACTAATACAGAATACCTTGAAAGATTCCTGACTACAAAACGTGCTATGGAATCTAACCTTATTAATTTAGGATCGGAATTAGATTGGTTACGTACTGCTTCAGTAGAAAAGCGAGATAATTTTGTAGATTTATTTATAGACGTAGAGAATAATGTACCTGCTTTCTTTGAAAAGGGAGGTGGAGATACTAAGTCTGCACTGATAGACTTTCTATGGTATAATGTTACTGATCCTGTTGTACTACTCACAGGTCTTGTCGGCAAGTTCTTTTCTAAAAGTGCAGTAGAAATAGTAAAGAAAACACTAGCAACTCAAGGTAGGAAAGCAGCATTAGAAAAAGCTAAGTCTGTAGGACTTGTTCGTGGTGCGAAGATAGGTGCTACTGTAGAAGGAGCAGGAGAGGCTACTAGATCTGTAGGCTTACAAACATTACAACAGGCTAACTTAGATTCTGAAGATAGGGAAATAGATCCTACAACTACTGCTATCGCAGGGGTAACAGGTGGTATCTTTGGTGCGGTAGGATATGGATCTGTTCAGAAAGCAGAGTTTGCAGATTTAAGTGAGAGATTAGCGTATCAAAAAAAGTTAAGAGCAGAAAAAGCAAGTAAGATAAAAGAAGACTCTAAACAAAATACAGAGCAGTCTGACTTAATAATAGAAAATGTAGAAAGAAAACAAACTGGTCAGGGTGAACTGTTTGATGTAGAACAATTATCTAATACATTAGTAAATCCTATAGATGGTAAAAAGCTACTAGATGATTTAGGCAATGCAGAAAATTTAAATTTGCTAGATGTTAAAGTAAAGAATGAAGTACTAGCTAGAATAACTAATGTAGCCGAAACTATATTTAAAGACTATGAAGTTAGAGGTGAGATAAATAAACTAGCTAATGATCTGGGTATGTCTGTAGATCAGTTCTCAAAGTTAAAAGTAAATGAGATGGTTAGAACTATTACTAAAACATCTACTGCTAGAGAATTAGATCCTGATTTATTAGACAAAGCTCTAGCAAAAGCAGGAATAGATGTAGAGTCCTTTGAAGCAATGACTGCTGTATCGTGGTCTGAAAGTGGTAGAGCTATAGGTATGCTCGGTCCTTTGGGTAAGCGGATAGAAGCATGGAGAAATAAAAAGGGTGCAGATGGAAAACTTATCAATGAGGATTTTGCTAAATCACTAGATCAATTATCAAATAACCCAGCCAGAACACAATATAATAGCTGGCTGTATGAAGGAATAAAAAGATTAGATCGTGAAGGTAGGGCATTAGCAGTTGTACAGTTAGGTACTACGGCTGCTAACTTAGCTTCTCTGATGGGTACACAGACATATCAAGCTGCTGCTAATGCTTTTGAAACAACACTATATCACTTAGGTAGATCTGCTAAGAGTATTGCTACAGGTCAGGCATCTGCTAAAGGTGTGCTTAATGGTTTTAGTAACATGACTAAAGATACATTTGCACCCTTTCTATTTTTAGACAATCCACAACTAGCGCAGGAGATGACAGAGTATTTACTTAAGCACAATCCTAATATAGCTAGGACTATAGACAGATCAATGAGTGGCTTTGATACCAATTCAGGACTAAGTAAGTTTTCTACATTAGCAAACCATTTAAACATGGTAGTAGATATATATGGTAGACGAGCAATCTTTGCAGCTTCAGTAGATAAAAAGTTAAGACGTACAGGTGTTAGTTTTGATGAGGTTGTAGCTAGAGAAGCAGAGCTAACTACTGATGTACTAAAAGCTAGTGCACGTGACGCTATGCAAGGTACATTTGCCTCTATGCCCCGTAGTTGGAAACAGGGCGGTGGGTTTTTAGAAGGGGCTGGGGAAGGTGCTGTTCGTTTAGTAGAGGCTTTACCTTTTGTTCCCGGCATTGGGACAGGTGCATTCCCATATGCAAGATTTACAGTTAATGCTATAGCGCACCAGTTAGCATACAGCCCTGCTGGTTTTATCCCTTCTACTAGGGGGTTTATGAAAGGTGCTAAAGGAACTAAGAACGCTGTTACCATGATGGTTAATAAGATGTTAAAAAAACAGGGCGATGAAATGCTAGATGCGACAACACCTGCTGACAGGCAGTACGCAAGAGATCGTTTAGGGAAAGCTATAGTAGGTTCAGGTCTGTTACTTGCATCAGTTAAATATGCAGAGTCTATGTATAAACAGGGTGATGGTGATTTACCCCCAACTGTAATCAAAGCTGATGATGGTAGACAGTATGACATGCAAAGATTCTGGCCTATCGGAGCGCACCTAGCTTTAGGTAAGATGATACACAAGATGATTAGAAATAATGATGATGGTGTGTCACTAAGTTCTGGAGTGGATTTTATACAGTTTGCAAAAGATTACACAGGTGTAAGGTATAGAACAGGGGATTATTCAGGTACATCTGAAGCAATAGTTAAGTTAATTGTAGATGGTGTATCTGGAGGTAGTACAGATAAAATAGCTAATGAGAAAATAGCAGATAGGGTTGGTAATTATCTAGGTGAAGTAACAGGAAGACCCCTAACTGGGTTAGGTTTTCTATCAGATGTTCTGTCCTTCTTTGATGATCAAGAAGCAATGCAGAGAGATCCTGCACAGGTAGAGGGAGAGGGTTTCTTTGAACGCGTAGGTGATGCAACCTTAAATAGATATACGTATAGAATACCCATACTAAAACAATCTCTGCCTCCTAAAGAACAAACAACTAGAGCAGATTATAGGTATAGACAAGACGCACTAATGAGAGCTTTCTTTGGTACAACTACACGTGAAAGATTTAACTCTATTGAAAAAGAATTAGAGAAGCATGGTATGAAAGCGTACACACTTACTGTAAACACTGGCGATAAGATTGCTGCTGGACATGTTAATAAATATTTAGGTCCGTTTGTAGAAAGCGAATTAGGTAGGCTTGTAGAGTCTGGGGTGTATAAGAAACTCAGTAGGCCACAGCAGGAAAATGAAATACGTAAAAGACTCAATGGATTAAATCAGGTAGCTAAATCTTTAGGGCAAGTAGCTGCACGTGAAATACAGGGTGGATCAGGACCAACTCCTTTTAGTAGAGGTGAATGGATGAAAACAGGTAGGCGAAGCCGTGCACTAGCAGATGATATATATAAAACTATGTATGGTAAGCCAGTTTTAGAACAGCAGAGAATAGAACCTGATGTAGATCATCTTGCTACCGCAGCAGCTTTGGGTAGGTCTATGATAAGTAACTAACGCTTATCCCCACTACCCTGTATCGTACCTTTCTTTAGTCTAGCTTCTAGCTTATCTTTATTCTGACGAGCTATGACACCTAACGACATGTCAAGATCTGAGGCTAGTGCTGCACAGTACCACAGTACGTCACCTATCTCTGCTGCTAGTTGTTCCTTCCAATCGTGAGGCATGGTATCTTCACCATCTCTAATAAGTTTCTTTACCTTATTAGCTACCTCACCTGCCTCACCAACCAACCCTAATGCTGGATATGTAATCTTATATTCCTTTGGATATATAGCTGTTGTCTGAGCGATCTTTTGATAGTCATTGAAATCTAACATTGCATATCTCTCCTTTAACCAGTTAACTGCTGACTGTTCGATGTTGTTCTTCATGCGTGACCTTTCTTTTTGTTTCAAAGTAAGCCTTATTATAACCACGTTCCCACTCTCTAGACTGCATAGAGTTTTCTTTGTATGGGTTAGTATACTTTGCCCCTCTATAAAAAGCATCATAACCTCTACGCCACTGTATCTTTAGTGGTGCATCATGTTTAGTTAGTCCTCTACGCATACTACTTCTCCTTGTTAACTCGGTTGATCTAATTCAGTGATCGCCATGTTATAACAATCAGCCCTAACAACAAAATTATTATCACCATCTGTCTCACCTTTTCTTTTTAGTGTAGCTTCTTTAAAGTATTCTGTTTTATCTTTACTTCCTAAAAACCATGCAGTACTGAGATCTTTCTTAACACGTACAAAGGCGTACATGTCACACTTCTGCATGGTATTTTTTGCTGTTACAGAACACTCGTAGTGTGGCATAGGAGCTACGCTAGTCTGCTTTGTCTTTACATCTACTACTTTTCCATTACCTAACATGATGTCATAGTCGTAAGTGTTAAGCCACTTACCTCCCATTACTTTCAGAGCTACCTGCTCCCCTACAAATCCTGCTAGTGTACCCCCACCATTCAAGATGGACTGATGTAATAAGCCCATCTCTAACATCTTGTGTCTAGCTTGTACTACCATATCGTCTGTTATGTCTACTGTAATCATGTTCTGTACTCCTTAATTAGTTAAATCAACAACTTCACACACTCCTGCTGAACAGGCTAGTTCCCTGCCGCCTGATGTGCCATCTTCCTTTTCATAGTCGGATAGCTTACTCCAATCTATTCTACTAGGCATACGCTTAACCATCTCCATGCATTTAGCCTTGTCTACCTCTTGATACGGAGCTTGTTTGTACACATGCTCACTGTAAGGTAGGAAACTAATACCTGATAGATCATCAAAGTTTTCGTATACCCATGCTCCTACTTCCATCCATTCATTCTGCCTAACTGATATTGTAACAGATGGTTTGTGTTCGCACCAGTGTGTTTGATAGGTTAGCCACAAATTTAATTGCTCTATAGCTGTCATGTCATTACGTGTCACAGCACCTGTAGGTGCAACAGTAGGAAAGCTAAACACTGTAGTGTCCAATGGCTTAGTAACGTCAGGCTCATTAGGTATACCCATATCAACCATGAACTGTGTCATAGGGTCTTTGTTATCAGCACGTACTGTCCTGATGTAGTATGGGCTATGCCTTGCATGAATGCCACTAGCACTGTCTACTAGCTGTGACACAGTGCCTGATGGCTTAACACAGGTAATAGCTACTGACATGTTAATGCCTATTGCTTCTGCTATCTCCCTATTAGTATCAACAGCTACTTGCTTTAGTTCCTCTAGTACATCAGGAAGACTGAGGCTCTGATGTGTACCATTCAGCAATGGGCAGTCCATGATACCAGTAAGGGATACACCCAGTAGTCTTTCTTCCTCTGTGTTTATTCTCCATATCTTACGTAAGTATTTAAAATCAGTTAATGTAGATTGTAATGTACCTAATATAGTAGCTAACTTTACTTTCTCTTTAAGTGTCTTAAGTGTATCAGTATTACGTGCGACTACTTCCGATAGGTTACAGAACTGAAATGGTCTTAGTATAATCTCAGAGCATGGGTTACAACCAAAGACATGATCGCCATTTCTTCTACCTGTTTTAGATGCTTGCTTCAATGCTGACTGCCTGTTGAATATACCACGCTCACCAGATTGACTTTCGTACAATGCTGTCCACTCTCGCATGAATGTTCCCATATCAGGCTTATTACCATAGGCTACACTGTTATTAGCTAGTGCTCTTTGTCCTTCATTGTTCCACCAATCTCCCGACTTAGCATGACGCATCTGATCATCATCAATATCTGACAGGCTAATCAATGCACTACGTCTTACACCACCTACTACCACCACCTCACCTATCTTACACATGATGTCATGGCATTCTAATGGTGTTAGCCTACGTCCTACTGCACCTTTAAACTTCTCAATGCAGAAGTTAAACAGATCTTCTAATGGTGCAGGACCAGATGCCCTACCACCAAACACTTTTAATCTAGCACCAGCAGGACGTACCTCACTGACATCCCATGTAGGTATCTGACCAGCGTATAGCATAGCTAGTAGTTCCTTAAGAGACTTAGCCCATCCAACACGAGAGTCTCCTACTTTAATAATTGTATCAGAATGAAACAATTGCTCATTAACAAAGGGTAACTTTTCTGTGTATTTCTTTTCAACAGAGAAGCCAACACCTGTACCACACATAAGGATGTACATACACTCATCAAATACACGAGGTGTATCTACTGTCATGTACGAACAGTTGTAGCTAGGCACATGGCATATATCTAATGGTGCACCAGCAGTCATCAAAGCTCTCATACTAGGCATAACATTTAAGTCCTGTACTGCATCTGCTAGTTTCTTATGGGTATCATCTGGCATCACGTAACCATACTTATCTTTCACGTAGCTCTCAAGGTAGTTGAAGTATCTTTCAACTGTCTCAAGCCAACCCTCACGCCTTTGATCTACTTCCTTCCACCTAGCATAGCGCGATAGTGCAATAAAGTTTTGGTAATCGGAACTTAAATAATTATTTGTGTGCATAGCTATCTCTCCATATTTATTTTTAATGATGACACTTCTAGTCCTTCTACATCATGGATGTATTCACGTAGAGCATCGTCTATTTCGGATGCAACATCTCCATCAGAAGGTATTGGATACTCTTCTTTGTCTATGTCTAATGTTAAGTATACTTTTAGTCTCATGTAAATGAACTTACAGTAACAGCCTCTTTACTTTTTTTAGTTTGTTTGATTAGTTTATTAAGATACCATTTAGCTTTCTTAAGATCTTCAAGTGGTTTATTTTTATACTCATACCTCCATAGATACTTCATTACAGTACCCTGTAAGTAGTACTTGTACCCAACGTCTGTAGCTGCACGTATTGCATCTATACATTCTACACCACTTTTATTGTAGTGTGGTGGACTGTTCACCATGTCTGGTGAATCTATATCAAATGTTAATTCGCCCATTGTAAGTGTTTGCATTATGCTGTTCCTTTCGTACTAGTATTAAAAGATAATTTTATTACGTTACCATCAACTTCTGTTACCTGTGCTGTTACTTTTTCTGTTACACTACGGGATGGCATTGGCTGCGTATCATTTTCTGTTTCTAGAACAAAGTTATTAATGTCGTTACGTAGTTCTTCATCATACTCCATTATAGGTACAGAGGCACAAACCATTTTTGTTAGGTGCATTAGCTTATGAAAATCATCTGCTACTAGCTCGTGCTTGCCGTCCCACATAATACCTATATCTACATCCCCATCCCATACTCCATCTGCCATGCGAGGTCGTAGTCGTATCACAAAGTCATTAGGATCAAAGTCACCATCAAAAATACTACTCATGTCAACCTCCTTTTAGTTCCTTTAAATGCTATAAATTTACCATGTTTGTTCTTTCCTTTTTCTTTTAGCCACGCTTCGGGTACTACTCTAGTATCGTATAAAAAACCATGCTTGTAACACCATTCTCCATAGCTACTCTTAGCTCCCTTACTTAACCTACGCCTACTGTTTTCAAATATAAATCGTATGTCTAACTTAGGATGTTGTTTATGTATCATAAGATGCTTACGCCTGTCGGCAGTAGTGAACATTCCTTTAGACTCAATTATTATACCATTGTTTAGAATAAAGTCTGGAGTATAGGTACGGTAGGCTAAGTCTTCCCACTCTATCTTCAAGCTCTCGTAAGAGAACTCAACCTTGAGAGCAGTAAGAGCATCAGAAAGTTTTTTTTCTAAGCCTGACCTGTACCCATACTTTCTTGCATGAGCGAATCTTGAGTAATTCATCATGCTTTATTGTCTACCTCTCCAGAACTCTTTATCTGTTGCGCTAAGTCCTTCTCTATTCTCATCCTTTCCATACATGTCCCAGTGATGTTTGCCATTCTTAAATTGTCCTTTGGTTACAGCAGTCTTAACGTCTGGGTTAGCATCAAGGTAGCTGTCTTCGGGGAACTTACTCATACTGTACTCTCCTCTTCGATGTGCACGTAGGAAACTATTTTAGGTTCCTTTGCTCGTGACTTTAATGCTGGTAGTTCTTTCATCTCAGGCCAACAGGTTTTGCGGAAAGAACACCAGCCACATTCAGTATCAAGTATTTTATTTCCCGTTAGCTTACCATTAAAAGTTTCGTCTACAGCGTCAAAGCAACGCTCAAACTTATTCTCTTTTACAGTCTTTACTGTCTTATTAATATGATACATTTCTTCCATCATGTCAAGGCCAGTAGCAGGTACGTATTTAAAGCTACCATTTGCTTTATTAACTACCCACCAACCACCAGCTTTAAGACCTGACGCTTTAGCATACCCAGCTAACTGAGCTACATAACCAAAGGAGTCGTGTGCTTTTAATGTAGCATAGTCTTTAAACTTATTTCTATACGACCAATCAGATGCAGACTTAATATCATCAACAGCACCATTGATAGTTATATCATATGTGCCTTTGATCTTTGTGTCTTGCTCTGGTAGATCTAATACAACAGTGTCTGCATCGCCATACTCTACTTCTGCTTCTGTAAGTAAGCCTTTAAATATTGCCTCAACTATATCTCCTAACATCATGTTCATTACAAATGTACTGGGAAAGGGTAACGCTTTTTCAGGTTGGTTCTTTTGAAACCATAGTTGGCAAGAGGGTCTGCCTATATTAGACATCCTCAAGCCAAAATCACCACGCTTGTTACCCCCACCAAACTGGCGACCTAGTGCATCTACAACGTCCTGTCCAATACGTTCTATTGTAGCTTTGGACAACACAGCTTTACCATTAGCTGCATCAGTCATGTACTGCGCTAGTGCCAGTTCAGCAGGATGATTCATTACGCTACTGCTACATCATCAATGTCCATGAACTCATCGACTAGTGCTGCATCATCTGGGGCCATGTTACGTTTAGCCTTGTCATTCCATGCAGTAGCAATGTACTCATTGTAACTATCTACCCACTCCATAAAGTTAGCGAAGGTACTTTGGTCATTAGACGATATAGGTATTGCATTATGCATATCAACAGACACACTAGGTACGAAGAAGCTACTACCATTTGGTAATGGCTTTTCTTCTGTGCCAATACTAATCTCATGTGCAATAGGTAACTGCCTCTGTTTATTGAAGTTATTGTAGGTGTCTCCTAACGTCTTAAAGGCATCACGATTATCGATCTCCCATATAAAAGCAGTAGAGTCTACCTTAGTTTCTGACCCAGTGGAATCAATAGGATTAACTAGATCTACTAAACCAAACACAACACGAGTACGTTTGATCTGCCTAATTAGATCTTGCTGTGTAGTAGGCAGTGCCTTGAAGTCTTTTATCCACCCACTAGGCTTACCACAGTTAAAGCCTCCATCATTATCCTTAAGGTCTACATATAGTGAATCTCCCATTATGGTTTTAACAAAACGATTAGGTAAGTTACCGGAGCCTTTTATAAATCTCTTATACATAAAACGCTGTAGGAAAGTACGTATCTTAATCTGCGGAGCATAAACTGTATTGCCATCTGGTATCTCTAACTTAAAATGTCCACCAGACACCACTTCCATATTTACTTTCTTACCTTTTAGTTCAGTCTCTCCCATGATAGCGGAGTGTGCAATTCTTAATCGTGCTAAATTGCTAGACTGCTTACTCTTACTGGAAGCCTCTGCTGATATACCCATTGCTTTAGCCATCTCGTCATAGTTGTTTGTGTCTACTGTTGTTAATGTCATGTGTGTTCTCCTCACATAGTTTTTCAAAAGAGCATAGTTATACTACGCCACGTCCTTAATGTCAAGCCAATTGTTACCTATCTTAGACTCTAATAACAGAGGTACATTAATATCAACATTTAATCCTTCTTTAATATACCTATCTAAGTTATAGTTAATATCTTTGATAGCACAAAGTACTTGACTTTCTTCTTCTGGATGTACGTCAATAACAATACTGTCATGTACTGTATTGACCACACAGGACTTCTTACCTTGAAGTAACGTGTCTATCCATAGTAATGCTACAGGCACAATATCTGCTGTAGCAAATGACTGCACAGGGTAGTTCTTGATCTGTGTAAAGTAACTGATCCTACCACGTGCATTCCTCTGTACATCAGGAAAGGAAAACTCCCTGCCTGATGGTGTTGTAATCTTGCCTGTGTTAAGTGCTTCATTAGCAAGTGTGTCATGCCACTTTGCAATACCTGTGTACTTCTCATTGAAGTGGGTGTAGTAGGCAGCTTCTGCTTTAGATCTGCCATATCCACTAGCCCCATACAAAGGAGCAAAGGTATGCGCTTTGGCATCTTGTCTTGATGTAACCTGTCCAGCTTTAGTAATGATACTAGCAGTGTATGCATGTACATCAAAGCCTTCAGTCACTTCCTTAATAGCAACTATATCCTGTGAAAGATAAGCAGCTACCCGAAACTCTAGCTGTGCAAAGTCAGCCTCAAGTATCTTACCTTGATTGAACCTTGATATAAACACACGCTTCACCGGAAACGTACCTCCTCGTGGCATGTTCTGCATATTAGGTTCCTTACCACTAAGCCTTCCTGTTGAGGTCATGTGTTGGTTTAGACGCACGTGTAACTTACCATCTGGTTTTACATTGTTGGCTATGCCTCCAATAAAAGATGATAGGTAAGTGTCTAGTGCTGACAACCTCTGTACCTTCTCAAGAAACTCTAGTGATTCAACCAGCCCCTTTCCTCTAGCAGCATTAGCTAGTATAGCTAAGTTCTTTCTATTAGTTGAGAACCCATTAGCTGTAGCCCACTTAGCGTCAGGTGCATTAAACTTTAGACCACCAATAACATCAGTAGCAATAACGTGATAACCGTGGCTACTGCAAGAGACACATTTCGACATCTTAGTGTAGGGTGTGCCATTCTTTTTCTCCTTTCTAATTTTGCCAGAACCATAGCAGTCCTCGCATCTTTTTACATAAGACTTATATACTACGTTAGTTTGATCCCTGATCAACTGTTTAAATGCAGACCTTGCCATGTAAGGATCGTAGCTGTTGACCCACGAAGATTTATTTACTGGCTTACGGCTGTATATTAGTGTTGACAATTGCTCTGGGCTACTGAGATTTAAAGGAACATCTCCCATAAGATCTCTTACTCTAGTCTCTAAGTATGCTAGTACCTCCTTTCGTTCTTCTTCAAACTCTACACGCACTGCTTCTAGTGCAGCAACGTCTACATTAAAACCTCTCATGTATATCTTAGACAGTGCTGTGACCATCTGGTTAGTGAGGTACGATACATTGTACATACCGGCAGAGTCATTGCTAGTGAGCTTAACACGTAGCTCATGCGCCAGTTGCTGTGTTGCATGTAAGTCAGCACTAAGATACTCAGACAACTCCGTATGGGGTATATCACGTACTGATACACCTTGCTTAAGATAAGCCTTGAGTGTGTCTTGCTTCTTAGTGTCTAGCTCATATCGTTCTGCACATGCTTCCAAAGACAGAGGTTGCTTGACACCACGCTGTATAAGATACTCCATCATCATAGTGTCGAACACAGGACCATCATACTTAAAGCCTGACTCCCATAGCCACACTAAGTCATGCCCTATGTTGTGACCAATAAGTATTGTAGCATTATCCAACGTACTCTGTACAATAGTGTGCCCACCTGCTGTAGGATCTACTTCACTGTGGTCAAACGTGACAATGGTTTCGTTACCTTGATCATCGAGCATACCCACCATAACGAGTGTGTTCTCTGGCTCAAACGGATCTAACTGTAACTTACCCTCACGTTTAATCACTGTGTTTTCTACATCAAGAGTTAACTTCATTAGTTGTTCCCTTCTGCATCTCCACAAAATTAAAGTTAGCACTAAATGATCTGCGCTCACCCTTAGTAAAAAAAGGATACACACAATGGAATAGGTCACTAGGAAACACATAGAAGTCTCCGACCTGTGGCTTAATCATAAAGTTTGTAGCACTGTAGTTACCAGCACTACCATTAACAAATTGTATATGTCCATGAGAAGGATGGTGATCTTTGTAATCTTCTTCCCATTCTTTCTCCATACCTTCAGGTAATTTAAGGTAGCCAACACAGGACATACGACAACTAGTATGTAGATGTATTGGATTATACTCAGTGTCAAATTGCCTGACTAACCAGCCTGACACAAACTGTACACTGTAATTAAACTTCTCTGTGTCTAGTCTGTTCTTACCATATGAGTTACGCACTGTAGCTATTTGGTTATACTTACCTATAAAATCTTTTACTTCATCTACAAACAAGTCTCTCATTGGATCACTAAAGTATAATTCTTGTTTGACCTTACCTACTAAACTTTCAGAGTAGTCTTTTAAGTTTGGCTCCTCTTCATAAAATGCATTCATATTCTTTACAAACGCAGGGCTTAGTTTTTTGTATCCCATTACTGGGCCGAAGGGAAAGAACACGTGGTCTTCGGCGTCCTTTGGTGGTGTAAATAAGTTTGCCATGTAGTACCTCCTTATGCTGAAAACAATGCAGTCTTATAATCGAAGTTACAAGTTATCATACCATGCCAACCTGTCAACTTATTTTTAGCAACATTGATGTGTCGCTGCTTGTCCTCTTCTGTTTGATTATCCGTAGGTGGATTCCTTGCAATGAGTAGCATGAGGTCAGCCTCTGCTGCCTTGCCTGTCTTAGAACCCTCCATCATAGATTGATTAAGTACTGTTCTACCTTCAGCTTCAGCAGATAGTTGAGACATATAGAATACAGCACACTCTTGTTGCTTAGCTATCTGCCTAGCGTACATAACATTTTGCTTTAGTACTTCATGTATGCTTGCAGAGTTAGCAGTGGACGTAAACTTATCACCCATATCCAGCATAACTATATCAGGTTTGTAATACTTACATACTGACTCAACCCATGCCATATCCTTCTCGGTACTATCTTTAAACTTAATGTTATGTAACTTAGATTTGTACGTAGCTAAGTGTACAGCTTTATTCTTACGTATACCATCTGCGTCAGTGCCTACTGCACATGTCATATACCTATGACCTACTCGTGTTGGTGTCTCCTCATTACAAAGTATAATTACTTTTGCACCTTGATCTGCAAAACCATTTGGCCCCATCACTAAACTAGCATGGAAACTTGTTTTACCTGTATTAGATCTAGCACCTATCTCAATAAGCTGACCGGCATTAACGCCCTGAACCTTACGTGCTAGGCTAGGTATATTGAATGTCCACTTGCTTTGTAGATCACCCTCTTCAAGTATTCTGTCCATGTCCATGTCTTCCCACTGAACCTGTAACTTAGGTATAAAGTTATCACCATGTACCTCAAGTAAACTTCGTAGTGGCTGCAAACTTTTTAGTGTGCCATTGACAAAATCAAAACCTAAGTTAGCAACCTCTTCACCAATTACCTGTTGGAATAACTTAGATAATACTTCTTGTGCTATGTCCTTACCCATAGGCTGTTGTTGTTTAATCTGACCAAACAAAGCAGAGTATGCTTGCTTCTGTGCTGTGGTCATGGAAGGATTATCAGATAAAAAAAGTGCCTCAACTTCATCTGGTGAGACACTGCGATTGTAATCTTCCATAGCTTTATCTATAACCTGCTTAACTTTTTGTATGTCTTTACTAAATAATTTCATAGGGCAACGTGAACCCCGATGTTCCTCGTAGAATTGTTTCTCCATAAGGCTTCTGATAAGTGAAAGTTCCATAGCTCATCCTTTCATAGTTCATTAAGAGCGTCCATATCTTTCGTGTTTCTGTATTTTAAATCGTCCTGTATACGTAGGACTTTTACATTGTCTACTGCACTGCGTAACTCCTTTGCTATGGTTAGTGTTTTCTGTAGTGCGTCTGGGTCTAGCGCAACTATAGCTGTAGAGAACTGCGCTAGGTATTGCTTTTGTTCGTTGGACATTGAGGTTCCCATTAACGCAACGCCTGTATATCGATCCTCTCCAACAACTGCGGCACTAATGCAGTCCTCTACAACAACTGCTACCTTACCACATCCATGAACATATGGCAACCTACAATTACCATACCTCTTCCATTTAGGTAGTCGCTTGCCTAGTGCTCTGCCTGTAGCGTCAACTGTAATGCCCTTATGAACAACAGGAAACACGATACGATGTTCTCGTACATCATACTTAAGATTATTCTTAGTTATATCTAAGCCCCATTGCCGTACCCATTTGTGTGCTGGGCTTGCATCGAGTACTGGCACAATGTACATAGGCAATTCAAAGTCATTAGCTTTTACAGATACTATTCTGTTTAGCCTATCGTGTATGGCATTAGCAGACATGCCAACCTTATTAGCACCGCTAATGCTACACCCTGCCTTGTAGCAGTTCCACAGTAGCTGCCCACTCACATTAGACACAGTAAAGGTATTACGACCTTTGCATTCAGGACAATCCATACGTACAGAACTACCATCAGTGATGTCTAAGCCTGTGAGATATTCAAGCACTAGATTACACTACCATATACTATATCCTCAGATTTTATTGTGTCACCATCCTCACATCCTTCTTGTAGTTCAGATACACTAAATATTTTACATTCTAGAATTTGATCATCATCGTATAGACGATCTACTATTCTTTCAGCTTGTAACTTAGTTTTAAAACCATCGTGCAAGGATAGGTACAAATGTACATCTTCTGCAATGTACTCTAAACCTGCTGCTACATATCTCTCTTTCATACTAAGCACTCCTTTTTTCTAGTTTATAATAAAAATCTGCAACTTGGTATAGCTCCTTAAGTGTGGCTGAATTTTTCATAGCATTAGCTTTAAAAGAAATAATTACCACGTTATCTTTATGATAGCCTTTACTATTATCTATTCTATCTACAGACATACCCTTTTGTTTATCTAACGAGGTAGGTTGCGTACCGTATGTGAACTTAGTTCCAAATACAGGACACTTTAAATCTTTAGGTATTAATTCTAGTAGTTCTTCAGGTGTTAATGTCACAGAGTGTTGCCTACTTTTCATTGCACTTATTTTTCTTGTTAAAAATGCTGTACGTATATCTGAGTGCTTATTAATGTTTTGAAGTTTCTTACCATATTCTTGTTTATAGTCATGTATCCTGTCTTTATTTTTTAATCGATACTCTTTGGATGTCGCCAATACTTTTTCTTTATTATTTTGATAGTATAATTTGTTACTTTCATATATCTTTTCTTTATTGTTTGCATAGTACTGTTTTGAATACTCTGT
>TARA_R110000764_G_scaffold4108_5_pt1 | contig 20170 bp, 14 predicted proteins | sample TARA_R110000764 | Tara Oceans TARA_R110000764 (sample SAMEA4398111) | marine metagenome | biome: Polar Biome; feature: [SRF] surface water layer (ENVO:00010504); material: water (ENVO:00002006), including particulate matter (ENVO:01000060) such as... | depth 5 m | reverse complement strand
TTAAAAGCTAAAATACTTAGCAGTTGTTGATCTGCCGGCAAACCGAGCTCACCAAGTACCCCAGCAAAGCCCATTCCATGTAACAAACCAAAAGCAAAAGTTAACCAAGCTAAACGTAAAACAATCGGCCAAATATTATTTAATGCCGCAAATAAAACAGAAATAGCTATGCCTAACTCCACCCAGCGACTACTCGGCGTTAACCAACCTAATGCGGTAGCGGTTAATGTTAGAGAATGTGCCAACGTAAACGCACTGATAATCCAAACGGTATTCGTTAAAATAGTTTTAACACTTGTTATCGCTTGCCATTGATTGTCTTTACGCTGTAATACCGCCGGTAACAATAGCGCCAACAGGAATAGAATATGATCTATGCCTATCCAAATATGGATCATTCCCTGATAAACGAACTGTGTGAACGTTGTCTGCCAGCTACCTTCTTTTAAATCTAAGGTGACCTCTTGAGTGTTATCGTCTAAAACAAAACTGTGCATATTGTTGCCATCACCAATATTCAATAACATTTCATGGCTACTGTCTAAGGCAAATATTGCCTTGTATTTTACAGTGAGTGGTCCGCTGATCGCACATTGACCTGAAAAGTCAGTTACAGCGAAGGCTTCGTTAGCATGATCTTGTAACCGCTCTACAGCGTTAAAACTAAGATTACATAAAAGGTTGTCTCGACTGAGTAGTAAATGCTCTGCTAAGTAACCAGCTATTTCAGCTTGTCGATTTTTTACTTCACCCCAAGTTAACTCACCGTTCGCATTTAAATCTAAGCCCACGGCTAATTCTAAATCTGTTAAGCTCAATTGCCATTCGCCATTAATGCGACCTGTGTCGTCCATTTCGGCAATAATGTAACTGGTGCTTAATTGGTGAGCGGCGACCGAATGGGTCAATATAAGTGAAAGTACAACAAAGCATATTTTTAACCACTGCGACATATTTGAACTCACTATTCTAATTATTGGATTGAGAAGTTGTAAAGGTAATACCTGAGTTATATTTCCAAGGATGTCTGTGCTGCTTTAGCCCGCTCAAGTATCTGTTTATCTGGGCCTAATTTAGCCTGTTGCCAATTAATTTTTGCCCAATGTAACGCCTTACTCGCATCGGGTGAAATATCTAAATAATATCGGGCAATATCGGCAGCATGTGCTGTATCATTGCGCTGCAGGCGTATTTCAATGCGTTGTGTTAGTCGCTGTTGCCATGCTTTGCTTTCCGCATTATGGTTTGAGTTAAGAACTGAATCAAGCGGCAAATTAAGACTTTGTTCTGCTAAAGCAAGTCGTAATAATAACGCATCGTCAAAACTGTCGCTGGCCAGCACAATAGGCCCAAGGTTATCTAATACAATTTTTTCATGTTGTTGTTCTAAATGAATATCTGCCCACAAGGCTAAATAACTGACTGGCATTTGCGCTAGCGGGTAACCCGACAAATGCTTAATGGCTTGTTCGGGTAAATGTTGGCGTTGAGCCAAGTCAGCTAAAATTTGATTCAACCAGATAGCTTGTTCTCGCGGAATTTCTCCAGCAACATCGACTAGTTGATTTAACTGCTTATAACTCTGTGCAACTTGCCCTTGTTCAGCATTAATTTCCAATACACATACACTGCTAATAAAAAGGCTACCCTGCCCTAACACTTGTAAGCAAGCTCGTTTGGCTGCGGCTAAATCACCTTGCACCATATGAATATTAGCTTTCATTAACCATGCACTAACATGATCAGGTTTTTTTAGTAGTATTTGGCTGAGTAATTGCTGAGCTTGATCAAATTGATGATAATGCTGTAATACATTGGCTGAATAATACTGTAGTTCTATATCATTTGGCTCTGCAGCGATTAAAGGCTTAAGCAATGCACTGGCTCGACCATAATATCGGCTTGCTAAACCAGGTTTACTTGCATCACTGATCAACTGAGCGATAAAAACTTTAGGTTGTTCTGCGGGTTTAGGTACTGTCCAACGAGCAACAATACTTTGATCTGATTTGGGAATGTAGCTGTTTGAATATGCAGGATTTACAATGGAAATAAAAGCCAATATCAATAAACTTTTGTAGCGTTTTAGCAATAACTTCATGACATTATTTTTGAAGCGTTTGTTCAGCGTTTTAATGCGATAAGCTATATAATTTTGTATTGGCATATTATCATCCATAAAAGGGCGCCTTCCTTGGCGCAGTCAAGCTCGATATTACTGTGGAAGTAAGTCGTCGTATGCTGTTGGATCTTCAACATCTTGAATAAACGCACGACCATTTGTCGATAGTGGCTTATCCGTTGATTGCTGATTAAAGGCTGCGCGACTATAAGCAGCAAAAGACACTTCAAGTGCTTCAATAGTAATGTTAACCGTACCAGTAACGGGAGCATTTACGCCATCAGTTACCGAAAAGGTGAAGCTATCACTACCTGTAACTTCATCATTAGGCTGGTAAGTAAAGCCACCGTTACCTGCAACAGTTACCACTCCTAACATTGCCTGTTGATCTAAGCTAAAGCTTAAGCCATCGCCATCGGCATCAGAAGCACTTAACATATCAGTGATAGGTGTTTCTGTTTGCGTAATCAAATCAACCGTTATAGTTGTAGGTGCGGCGTTAGGATCCTCAGCTTTTTCTTTGTAGCCATCGTTACAGCCGGCAAGCACTAATGTAGCGCCCAAACTCAGGGCTAACAACTTAAGTGGACGACGTGCATTGGTTTTCAATGCTGTATTGTGTTTACGATAATTCATCATAGTGTTCCTTATTCAGAACCTGGTAAAGGCATAGCTAAGTATGGAAAACTTGTTCCTATCATAGATGCATTACTAGGAGCTCCATCAGTAAAAGATACATTACCAACACTTGCATCTTCAGGCGCACATAAACCTAAATCAGTATCAGTGCCATTAACCGGAATTGGGTAACATAAACGACCCATCACAACACGAAGTGCGATATCAACCACATCATCACCTGGACGACGGCCATTTGGGAAACCAGCTAAATCGTCACCAGCAACACCAAATGATGACTGCATATCAGCAGAAACAGCGGCAATACCAGTGTTTAAACGCAACATTTCAGAGGCAGTAACTGTCGACATTTGATTCACACCAGGAAAACCCGTTAAGAATGCAGTAACTAAATCAACACGTGGGAAGTTAGTTGGCGCTAAGGTTTCTATGTTGGCACCAAGCGTAGTATTCACCGCATCTTTGAATAAAATATTCAGCAACTCAGGTAATGTAGGATGCGTAACATAATCAGCAAACTGTCCATCATTACTCGGGTGAGACGTTGAAAATTTATCTTTATCCGCAATACCTATCACTAGCTCGTTTACTAAAGGAGAACCAAGACGTGAAACTTGTGTCATTGCCCCGCCATTAACTTCAGTATTATCGAAACTAGCATTTGGGTTTAAAATTCTAGCTTGCGGTAAACTTGCAGAAGTCCAGCTACCAATAACACCATTACCGTCACCTGTTAAACAAGCGGTAGGTACTTCAATAGCAATACTGGTCACATTTTTATCGGCTAAATCATCATTCATAGCAGATTGTGTAATACCACCTGGGAAACCAGCGGCATCGCCTGCACCCGGAGCACTATCGCCTTCAACAGGAACGAAATTAACTAAATCAAATACTTTACCTAAGTTAACGGTAAAAGCATCTTTACGTTGACCAACAAAAACTTTTGCCGGTGCATCACAACCTGGGATTGCCGCTGTATAAATATGGCTGTTTGCATAAGCCATGTACTGCGCTTCATTGCTGAATGTTTTATTACCGATGTAATCTAAAGGCTTAGAAAAACTTGCTCCGCCAGAAGTGGTATTAGTAACATCAACGGCAGTGCCTTCTCCCATAGGTCCAGAAGTCATTTTAACCGTATAACTCTCAGAGAAGTTAGCCGCAGATTGATCCGCCATGCTAATGCCACCAACATTTTTAAGCGGTACACCAACTGATTTTTTTGCACCTTCAGGACCTACCATTAAGGCGATACCTGCATTATTGTTACCTAACATTTGGCTAAAATTGAAACTAAAGGTGATATCTTCTACTGCATCACCGTCGTTATCGATATGAATATCATAAGATGCTGCTGGATCCATAGCGAAATAGTTTGGTCCACCGTAAGCGTCTTGCAGAGGAATGTAATTTGCAATTAACGTGACGTAATCGCCACGACCTTCTTCATAACTATTGAATGCGTAAAAATCTGTGGAATCTACTGTTGGCATACGCGTAAGATTTGGTGCTTCACGATGACTTGATGCTGAAACAGCTTGAGACAAAGTTGCACTCATTATTACTGAGGCTATAAGCGTTATTTTAAATTTTTTCATGACGTTTCCTTTTAATTTTATACTTCTTAATGGTTACTTTCTTGAAAGCTCATATAGTTAAACGGTTGAAAATCAGTATTGGATTCAAAAAAAGTCATTTAATTTGCAATTATATTTTTATAATCCAAGTATAAAAACTTAAGCATCTGTTAATTAATGCTTTTATATAAATATTTTTTATTTAAATTAAATCGAAAAAAATTTAATAATTACATGATTATGCAATTGAAGTGTAAAAACCTTTAGTATCCTTTCTAATGTTTTTTGATATAAACCAACGTTTTTTTGCTGGCATGGTTAATCTTCATTAACTGACTAAAGCGTAGGCTATAAAAATGTTAATTGTTTAAATTTTTGTGATTTAGCTATACCGCTACTATTGAATATAAAGTAAGAAGTTTTATTTGGAGGAAAAAAAAGCGAAACTCTCGTTTCGCTTTTTATATGCTACTGGTTATTTTAAGTCAGTTATTAATGAGTTTGACTAAAGGGTAACCAATTTAGAGGTATACAACACTGTCGTTGGTGAACCATTTGGTGAGCCTCCTAACGGCTCCAAGCTCACCGCTAAAGCGGCGATTTCAATTTGATCAAACAACTCAGGTTTACTTAAGGTTAATTTACCCGTTTTTGGCAATAGGCCTAACGAAATTGGCGGTCTACCATCGGCCGCCACTATCCACAGTTCATAATCGGCATTAGCTTTTGCGACTAAGCTTTTAGTGGCTTGGATATCAATGGTATCAGCACCAATTTCTAATGCCCATAATAATTCAGTTTGTTCGTTGTTAACCAAGGCTAATTGCTGAGCGTCAGGCACGCTTGTATCAACATTCACCAATAGAACAGCAAGAATTAATGCCGCAGCAGACGCTAATCCAGCAATGCTTTGCCATACTTTAGATTTAGCTTTTGTCATGGGTACAACATTACTTTGTGCTTGTTCAGCACTTGTTGTTTGCTCAACTGAAAAACCAAGTTGCTGCTCAATGCGTTGCCAGACTGAATCGTCAGGTATTACAGGTGGAATTTTTTGTCCTAAGGCATTTAAGTGTTGCTCCCAAGTTGAGGTTGCATCACTGATCGGCGGATATTGCATCATCAATTTTTGAAAGCGTTGACGAGCAGGCCCACGTAACGTGCCTAGCACATACTCTGCAGCCAGAGCATTTTTGAGGTTTTCTGATTGATAATTCATGACGTTAAACAACTTTGTAAACTTGTAAGACCACGTCTTATCCAGCTTTTAATGGTGCCCAATGGGTTGTTTAAGTGCTTCATCACCTCTTTATGTGAGCATCCATTAAAATAAGCTAAATAAATTGCTTGTCGTTGTTGCAAATCAAGTTGTTGTAAACACTTATCTAATAGCAATTGTTCTGAGTCAGTCACTTGTTCAGGTGCTTCAATATCAAGGTTAATATTTTCGTCTAATATGTCTTCTTTTCTAATATTGTTGTAACGTAAAATATCTAATGATCTGTATCTCACAATACTGATCATCCAAGTAAGGACAGTGCCCTTTCCTATACGATATTCTGAGGCATTATGCCAAATACGTACATAAGCTTCTTGCAATGCTTCTTCGGCTAATTCTTTGCGGGCTAGCATTTTCAAACTAACCGCATAAAGCTGTTTACTGGTTGATTGATACAGTGCTGAAAACGCCTTTTTATCACCTTGGGCGATGGCCCCAAGTAAGGCTAGGTGTTGTTCATGTTCCATTTTTTATAGCTCTTTTTATGAAGGATTAATTTATTAAGATGCTGAGATAGTATACTAAGCAACCGCCATTTACCTACTGCTGAATGTACAGTCTATTAAGAATACAATGCTATCATAACTACAAATCACTAAGGTTAAAGTACAGCATGTATTTAAAGCTTGTTACTACACCCTAGCACTTTTTAATTGAACTCCCTGTGCTTGTAGGTAGCTTTTTTAAAACGTTAACTATTGATAAAGTTAGCTTTATATTATTTAATTATAATTAAAAAAATACTCTATTGCTGAGCGTTAACATTATATTTTACAAGTTCAATAATTTAATTGTCGCGTACAACAACGCCAAACTTATTAATATAAAAAGTAATAGCACCAGAGAAAATAAAGCTCTGCCCAGCCTATTTTTTAAACCAGAAAACCAACCTTTCGCTATTTTTTCACTACTGGGTGTTTGAACCAACACCCCGATTAATGCACTGAGCAACAAACTCCAAACGGCGAATAATAAAAAAGGTAAGGCATAAGTATTTTGATTTTCAATTGAGCCATAAATAAATAGAATAATGATTGAAATAATACCAGCGATAAAAATAAGATTTAATAAAGGCTGAAGAAAAAATATACGTTGCGCCAAAGTTTTAAATGTCATGACATTTGCCTTTTAATGATAATAGCCAAGCAATAAATTCCACTGTAATTTACTCTCACAGCTTAACGTTTCGCTGATCATAATAAAATCACTAGTTTTATCTTTTAAAATAATCATTTAACAAATACTGTGGAACTAAAGTAGCATTCTATAACTTTATTTTATACGCCATGCTAACAGGGTTAAATGCCTTTTTAATACCTTAAATTTTTAGCTTATATTTATAACGCTTAACTATGGAAACATATCATGTATAAATTTTTATCAATGATTATCATCATTACAATAGCAATTTTCAGCGCCAATAGTTTTGCTAAATCATCAGCATTAATTGAGTTTGGAAATAACCCTGGCGAGTTGAGCGCAAGTTACTTTCAAGGTGCAAAAACGAATAAAAATTTGATTGTTTTATTACATGGCTGTGTTCAACAAGGTGAAACTCTTGCAGAGCAAACGGGTTTGATGGCTTTAGCAAAAAAGAAAAAGTTTTCGTTACTTATTCCACAACAAAGCCAAAACAATAATATTAAAGGCTGTTTTAATTGGTTTTCCACACAAGATATTGAAAAAAATCAAGGTGAAAGTCTATCGATTAAAAACATGATTAACACCGTCAATGCCAAGCAAAACTTTAGCAACATTTATATTATAGGTTTATCTGCCGGTGGCGCTATGGCGAGTTCAATGGTGGTAAATTACCCGGAACTATTCACCGCAGGCGCTATTGTTGCTGGTATACCCTACCCTTGTGCAGATAATTTGATCACTGCTATCGCCTGTATGCGCAGTGGTCCTTCTCAAACGACTGAGCAATTAACAACTTTGATTAAACAGCTAAACAAAGTACAACCACATTGGCCGGCATTGTCGATATTTACCGGTGATACCGACGCAGTGGTCAACCCGAAAAATTCACAACAACTGGCTATACACTGGGCACAATTAACAGAGTCTGTACAACAACCTATCATTTCAAAATATCAGGGCTATCAAGTCAGTCAGTGGCAGGGAAAAAACAAACAAATTAATGTCGAACTCATTGAAATTGAAGACATGGGTCATGGCATAACTGTCGCCCCAGAAAAAACCGACGGAGGCATTGAAGCGCCATTTGTCATTAGCGCGCCCTTTAGCACAGTACAATACTTAATTGCCGCTTGGAAAATCTAAATCAAGGTAAACATCACTAATAAAAGATATGTAGAAATAAATAAAATTCAATATATAGTCTTTATTTACAGTGAGTTACATTAAAAAAACACGACATACTACTATAGTACAAATTAACTTCTGACAAATTTACTATAGAGTTTTATCCACACTAATAAAAAACAATAAAGTGCTCTAACTAGCGGTTTATAAGATTTAATAATACGGGGAAACACCATGAAACGTTTTAACACCAGGCTCAGCGTTTTAGCCATAACAATTTCAGCAGCACTGACTAGCCAAAACATCATGGCGGCAGAAACAGATGAACAGATAAAAAATGATCCAACGTTAGAGCGTATTGAAGTAACGGCGCGTAAAAGCTTAGAAAGTTTACAATCTGTACCTGTAGCGGTAACTTCTGTTGGTGCTGAACAGTTAGCTCAAAGTGGCGTCAGTGTGATGTCTGAAGTTCAGCAGTTTTCTCCAAACACGACCTTACAAGCGAGTCGTGGTACTAACTCAACATTAACCGCTTTTATTCGTGGTGTTGGTCAAGATGATCCATTATGGGGTTATGAACCTGGTGTTGGTATTTATGTTGATGATGTTTATATAGCTCGCCCACAAGGCGCTGTATTAGATATTCTTGATGTAGAACGTATTGAAGTTTTGCGTGGTCCACAAGGTAGTTTATACGGTAAAAACACTATCGGTGGCGCAATTAAATATGTCACTAAAAAAATGTCTGGTGATCTAGAGCTAGATCTTAAAGCAACTTTTGGCAACTATGGTCGTCAAGATTATAAAGTGGCAGGTAAAATTCCCGTAATAGACGACAAACTTTACGTTGGCTTTGCCTTAGCTAATTTAACACGAGATGGTTACGGTGAGTTTTTACAATCTGACTTACCAAATCAAGACCTAGAAAATTACAACAAAGATGTTTTTGCTGGTCGAATTACTGTCGAATTCGAACCTAATGACGATTTGTTTTTCCGCTTTAACTATGACAAAACAACAGACGACTCAAATGCTAAAGGCGGTTACCGTTTACTGCCGAGCATAGTCACTGATGCACCAGTACCTGACAGCGTTTATGATTCTTACACCAGTATGCCTACGTGGAATAGTGTTGAGTCTGAAGGTTTCAGTTTAACGGCAGAATATTTTATCAACGACACTTGGTCAGTTAAGTCAGTTACGGCCAGCCGCGAAAACTACTCGAAAACAAATATTGATTTTGATAATACTGCAGAGCGTATTTTTGATGTACCCGCGATTTATGACGATGAACAGTTCAGTCAAGAATTTCAACTTAACTATGACTCAGACAATTTAACTTTTGTTTCAGGCTTATACTACTTTGATGGTGAGTCTTGTGGTCACTTTGATGCAATCTTAGAAAATTTTGGCCAATCTTTAGGTTTACCCGGGTTAACTCGTGAAGTCAGCGGTTGTAACAACAGTGAAAGCTATGCGGTTTATGCACAAGGCTCTTACAACCTTACTGATAAATTATCGATGACTTTAGGTGCACGTTATACCACAGAAGAAAAAACAGCTAACGTTAATAATGGTCTAGCATTTGAAACTGTTTATCCTGAAAGTGGTTGGATACCGGGTTATGTACGTGGCGATGTTACCTTCCCTGAAGTACTAAATGACAAAGAAGATTGGTCGCGTTTTACCCCACGTGTAGGTGCTGAGTATCAATACTCAAATGACATGATGTTCTATGCTAGCTACTCACAAGGCTTTAAATCAGGCACATTTAACCCTAGAGCAGAAGGAGCAGAGCCAGCTGTAAATCCAGAAGTTGTTGACTCATTTGAAGTCGGTGTTAAAAGTGAGTGGAATGATAATTTAAGGGTGAATGCCACAGCTTTCTACCTTGATCATAAAGACAGACAATTCGTTACTGTTTTACCTTCAGAAGACAATAGCGCGTTAAGCCAACGTTTAGGTAATATTGGTAAATCTACCGCATCGGGTTTAGAGCTAGAGATTGAATATGCTGCAACTGATAGCTTAAATTTATTTGCTAATGTCGGTTTAATTGACTCATCATTTTCAGAAGTAATATCATTCGATGCAGACCTTAACAAGATAGATATTAGCGATAATTTTACTATTACTAATACCCCTGAAACTACGGCTAATCTTGGCTTTTCTTATGATATTGAAACATCTGCAGGGGCTTTTGTAGTGAATGGTAACTACTATTACCGTAGTGATTACGATTTAAACGTTACCGATAACTTACTAACACAAGATGGTTACGGCCTACTTAACTTCGGTATTAACTGGTATAGCAATGACGGTGATTGGACCGCAGCGCTACATTGGAAAAATATTACCGATGAAGAGTACTTAGTAGGTAACTATGCCTTCTTAGGTGAGCAAAATACTGATGGCAGCTATGCCCCAGGTTTAGGTGGTGATACTACATTGATTGGTTATTACGGTGACCCTGAAACCATTTCATTAACTATTGGTTATAGCTTCTAAAAAGCCTTTATCATCAAATATTAAAAAGAGCTGGTTTTTACCGGCTCTTTTTTTGATAATAAACTTTCTATAATTGTAAGTTCTTAATATGCTCGTTTTGTTGTTCGAAAATATTACGTTGTACTCGTACTTTTAATCACATAAAGGCTGCTGTAATGACCCAAGCAAAAGTAATCATCGCTGACGATCATCCCTTATTTCGCACCGCTTTAAAACAAGCGATTGTGGAGTGCATAGAAGATGATGAAACCCTTGAAGTTGATAATTTTCACGACTTACTTAAAGCCGTTAACGAAAATGACAGTTTAGAAATTGTTTTTCTTGATTTACATATGCCAGGAAACGACGGTTTTACAGGTTTAACGCAATTACAAAACCACTTTCCTGATATTGTGGTGATCATGGTATCGTCAGACGACAACTCTGAAACCATGCAAAAAGCGATTAACTTTGGTGCTGCGGCTTTTATTCCAAAATCGGCTGACTTAGCTACCATAGCAAAAGCCATCGATACCGTATTAGACGGTGGAATTTGGCTACCAGAACATATCGAGTTTAATGCTGACCAGCAAATCGACCTCTCTCATCAAAAACTCGCTAAACAGTTAAGCCAACTGACACCACAACAATACATAGTGCTAACCCAAATTGCTGATGGCCAATTAAATAAACAAATCGCTTATGATCTCGATATTAAAGAAACCACAGTCAAAAAGCATGTTTCTGCTATCTTGTTAAAATTAGAAGTGAATAATCGCACACTAGCGGGTCTGGCTTATCAACAATTAATGTTGAGCCCTTCACAACACTTAAACGTGTCTTAAAGGTAAACACGTGCTCAAATTAAATAAAATGATTTGATTTATAATTTTGGCTGACTTGCTGACTATAAAATTAAATCATGCTCAATAAGTAATAACTTTAAAAATAACTCTCATACTTATCTCTCAAAAGCGTTAAGTTGCTTTTCTTACAAACAACGAGTGTTAGTATTAAATATACTGGTTTCCATGGTTAGTTTCTTGATGTGCTGACCACCTTAACCTCTAAGCATTTAGTTAACCTAGGCTATGAATAACTAACCCGTTGACACGATACAATTTCTGCCACGTTTCTTACCTATATAAAGTCGTTTATCAGCGATAAAGACCAAGTCTTCAGCATTATCAGCTTGTTCTGGTGCTACGGCAACACCAATAGTTAGCGTGATTTTTCGCGCTAACGCTGGCTTATGCGAGTCGGATAAAAGCGCTAATTTATCTCTGATCCTTTCAGCTAATTGCACAGCAGAATTAATATGAGTTCTCGGTAAAATCAAAGAGAATTCTTCACCACCATATCGACACGCTAAATCCATTTCTCTAATAGACTGAGTAATAACCGTCGCCAAAAATACGAGTATTCTATCGCCTTCTTGGTGACCAAAAACATCATTAATTGATTTGAAATTATCGACATCTATCATCAGCAAAGCGGTTTTATCACCATTAGCTTTTGCTTTATCTAACTCTCGCGGTAAGCTTTCATTTAAAAAACCTCTGTTATAAAGCCCGGTGAGGTGATCTTTATGAATTTCTTTACATAACAATTCGTATTTTTGACGATAAGTTAGAAAGGTAAAAATATCTTTAATTTCGGAGTCTTTACCATGAGAAACATATTCTCTTTTACCAAAGTATTTTAGATAAAATATCAACATTATCGAATAAAAAAGTCCAAAAAGTAACTTACCAATCATTGCTGAAATCAAAAACGTTAGATATTGATCTTGTTGAGAAATAATACCTGAGCCAGTGGTAAAAACGAGCGTATCAAAAATTAGCACTACTGCCATAGCACTGTAAATTCTTAAAAACAAATTGCTGATATGTCTTGAAAATAGCTCGTAAATGATAATGATCAATAAAACATCTGCTGTTAATGTTAGCGTTCCAGCGATGAGTATTCGAGGTGTAAAATTAAAAACTTGTAATGGAATATGGGATACTTGCTCACTTGGCAACCCTTGTATATGGCTACCAATTATCAGCAAAAATATTGTTAAAGTGATATTCGCAAAAACTAGTCCGTATATTAGTTTTCGAGCTTCAGCAACATCTTCTCTAATGTAGATCAAAAGCACGGCGAATAAGCTGGCATTAAAAAGTACTGCGGAACCTGGGCTGACAAATAAACCAGGAAAAATTTCGAAATATAGAAACGATGCAAGTACCGCTTGTAGGTATTGGAATGTGCCTAACGTTATATACAGAAGCGCAATACCAAATTTATGGCGCATGCTAAACAGAGTAACAATGATTATACCAACAAATAACGCTTCAGTTAGCATGTAAGAAAGTTGCAATATATGGGAAGCACCCATCAACATATATCCTTTATTAGCATAAGCGAAAATTCGATCTCAATTAAAGTTTATCAGTAAATCTCTCAACACTTTTAAATGGTAAAACATTTACCATGCTAGGGAAAAATGCTGTATATTTTTTAAAAATAGACTCTATTATTAAAAGATTAAGTGAGTTGCTTTGTATATGCAAGTTATTGGACTAGTTAAGAAGTTGCTTCATCATACGTTTTAGCGCTAAAGATTTAACCGGTTTACGTAAAAATAAGCACTCAGCATCGCTTGTGTGTTGTCTAACGCTTTCTGACGGATCAGCAGAACAAATGATCACTGGCAATTGCCATTCTTGTATTTGTAGCATTTTTCGTACTAATTCAACGCCATTATTACCATGATCCAGATGATAATCGGCAATAATAATATCGGGCTTTATCTCACCATTAGCTAACTTTTGTTGGCATGACTCCTCATCAAAAGCCGTTAACACACTGCAGCCCCAATCGATAAGTTGTTTGGCCATAGCCGTTAACATTAATTGGTCATTATCTACCAATAACACAACAATGTTATTAAATGGTTTTTGTGCTGATGCTTCTGAAATAGTGTCGAGGTTTTTATTGCTTTTTTTACTGGCGTTGGCGTTTACTAACGCTGCTTCATTTGCATTGGCTCTAGGGATTTCAATACTAAAACATGTACCTTTGCCAAGTTGAGATTTGACTGAAATTTTTAATCCAAGTAAATTAGCTATACGTTCTGAAATGGCTAAACCTAATCCTAGCCCTGGTATTTCTCGGTTTTGTTCTAGACGCTCAAACTCACGAAATATAGCTTTTTGTTGCGCCAATGCAATACCCGGCCCGTTATCCCATACCTCTACACGTATCATGGTTTTTGTTCTTCGAATGCCGAGCAAAATTCGGTTACTGATGCCCGACTTTATGCCATGTTTGTCATTACAGTAATGTACCGCATTGGATAAAAAGTTTTGTATCACCCTTCTTAACATGCGTTTATCTGAGTGCACAACACATTGACTAAATTGATAAGAAAACCTAATGTTGGCTTGCTCTGATAATGCTGTAAATTCATTCTTTAATGGGCTGAGTAAGTCATCTAAAGCGAAATGGCTTTTATCAATTTTTTCAGAACTGCTGTCTAATCGAGAAATTTCAACTAAGTCTGACAATAAGGCTTCAACAACATTAAGGGAGTCATCAATGTGCTCAGCAAGTGCGGTTAATTCTTCACCTTGTACTTTATTTTTTAACATTGAAGTAAATAAAGACAAGGCATTAAAAGGCTGCATTAAATCGTGGCTCGCCGCGGCTAAAAATCGACTTTTACTACTATAAGCCGCTTCGGCTTCAGACTTCGCTTTTTGCAGTTCTTGGGTACGACTTTCAACACGTTTTTCGAGGTTTTCGTTAGCTTTTTGTAAGGCTTTCTCGGCTTCAATATGAGCAGTAATATCAGAAAAGGTACTGACGAAGCCACCGGCAGGCATCGACTGCCCTCTAATTTCTAAGACAATACCGTTAGGCATTTTACGTTGAAAAAGATGACTATCGCCGTTTTTCATATGGGCGATTCGCTTAGTTATCATCTGATCAATATTATTAGCTCCAGAAATAATACCTCTTGCAATGTTATGTCTCAATAAAGTTTCAACAGGTAAACCGGCTTGAACAAAGCCATCTGGGTAATCAAGTAACTGAATATAACGTTGGTTCCATGCCACTAACCTCATATCTGCATCGACAACACTGATACCCTGCTCAATATTTTCAACACCTGACTGTAAAAGCTCACGATTAAAACGAAACATTTCATTCGCTTCATCGACAATACTAACCACGTCTTCAAGCGGCATTCTCTCAGAGGTTGACGCCGCCTTCATTACCATTCTTGTAGAGGCCGAACCTAAAACACCTGAAAGCTGCAGCCGCGTATATTCAATTAAATTGATGGGTTGAACATCAAGACTGTTTTGATTGCTTTGATTTGACTTTGCAATTTTCAAAAACTCATCTGCTGAGCTTTTATCAATAAAGCGCATTAATAAGCTGTAGAGGTCTTCCGTGCTTAAGTTTCGTTCATACTTTCGCTGACTTTTAGAGATAAAAATATCGGCTTGTAGTTTTTCACCAACACTGCGATGTGTTAGCAGTGAAACAACCACAAAGCAGACAATATTACTGATTAAACTATAGAAAACCCCATGGCTGGTTAAGTCTAAAAAGTCGATACCAAACAATGCAGTAGGCTTTAACCAACTGATACCAAACACGCCATTTTGTACCCAAGCTAAGTTGGGCGCAATAATCGGTAGTAATAAGGTAAAAAACCACATAACACTACCAACAATTAATCCTGTCAATGCCCCTTTACCATTGGCTTTTCGCCAATATAAAGCGCCGATAATTGCGGGGGCAAATTGCGAAAGTAAAACGAAGGAGAGCAAGCCAATACTGGCTAAATGACTTTGCTGATTAATGCTACGTTCAAAAGCAAAAGCGAATAACAAAATTGCCGTAATAGTAAGGCGGCGCTGTTTTAATAATAAGCCTGAAAACTGCGGCGCGCCTTCCTTGCTAAAATATTTAAATTTCAACGTTAAGGGGGTTATTACTTCGGTTGAAATCATTGTGCTCAAAACAATAGCCGACACAATGACCATACTCGTTGCTGCCGCTAAGCCGCCAATATATACCACAACACCTAACCACGCTTGTTGAAAAAACAATGGCAGCGTTAATACATAGGTATCAGCGTCTACACTGCCGCCAGGAAAAGTGATCAAGCCGGCAATGGCAATGGGTAAAACAAAAATATTAATTAAAATAAAATACAATGGGAATAGCCAACGAGCCGTTTTTAACTCTTGTGGATGATGGTTTTCAATCATCATCATATGAAATTGCTGCGGCAGAACGAAAATAGTTATGGCACCTAAAAGTGCATGGGCAACACTCAAATAAACAGAGTTTGTCTCAGTAAATAATTGCTTAGTTTGTTGCTGGGCAGCGAGATCGGCAAAACCATCAAAAACAAAAAACGTCGCAAAAATTCCCACGGCCGTTAGCGCCAATAATTTAACCACAGAACTAAAAGCAATTGCTAATACTAAGCCTTGATTCTGCTTACTTGCTGCAATTTGCCGAGTACCAAAGAAAATACTAAAAACAATTAAAACAATAGTAACCACAAATGCGGTACTAATACCGGATTGAAACGTGCCAGTGAGTAAATCAAAGCTGGTACTAATGGCGCGTAATTGCAACGCAATATAGGGCACAGTACCAATCAAAGCGATCAAAGCAACGGTAATGGCTATTTTTGGCGAACGGTCGTATCGAAAGGCAATAAAGTCAGCGATTGAGGTTAAGTTTTGTCGCTTGATAATGTTCAGCATTTTCATCAACATTGGCCATGCAAATACCAAACACATGATAGTGCCAATATACAAAGGTGCAAGCCATGCTCCTGTGGTAGCTGCTTGCCCTACCGTGCCGTAAAAAGCCCACGATGTGCAACTCACCGCTAATGAAAAACTATAAACCCAGGGTTTACAGCGCCATTGTTCAGATGATTGATTCTGACCTTTATAAGCCACCAAAAAAAGTAGGCATAAATAACCAATAGAAAGAACGGTGATTAACCATGTATCAATAGAAAGCCAAGCTAACAAATTTATTCCTTTGTTTTAAAGATGCTATACCTAGCATAGAGGCATGTAGTGCTAGCATATCATTTGTGCTATTGAGTTATAGTGCACTAAGGTAGTACTTATTTCCCCAACATCCTCAGGTAACCTAGCTATTCATTGTTGTTTTGTATAAAAGTTATCATAGATGAAAATTACTAACAAATATTTAGTCGAAGCTATTGTTTTCTTTAGTTATGTATTATTTGCCATGGCTTGGGTTGGCGGCACCGCGAGTATGCAAAGTATTATGCTTTCACTTGACGTACATAGCCTAGCTTCAGCAAGTTTTATCAGTGGTGCAGTTACCCTAGCTAAAATTGTTGGCACTTTCATTGCTGCTTGGATAGCGATAAAACTGGGCATTAAATATGCGTTTTTTGTTTCCAGCTTACTCATCACGATAGGTCTACTCACGCCATATGCACCAAATTACGAATTATTGTTATTAAGCCGTTTTTTGATGGGTCTTGGTGGCGCATTTATGGTGGTATATTTTAATCCTATCGTTTTACAATTTTTTAAAGCGGAAGAACGCTCTACTATTAATGGTATTAACGCCGTAGCCTTTAATATTGGTACCGCAGTTATTTTGTGGCAAATGGGTACGATTAATGATCTAACCGGGGGATGGCAAAACAGCTTAGCCTGGTTCTCAGTTATCAGCTTAATTGTTGCCCTGCTTTGGCTTTTAGTTAAATTTGAAGAGCCGGATACATCAACACAAAATATCAACGATTTACCCGCAGTTTACAGCTATAAAGAAGGTTTGAAAGACCGCTTCAATTGGGTTTACGGCCTAGCGTACTCTGGTATTCTGGCGTTCTACATTTGCTTGTTCACTTTTTACCCTAAGGCGGGCATAGTGCAAAGTAAATGGGTCATTGGCTTCGGTATTATCGGGACTATATTTGGTATTATTTATGCCAAGAAAATCCCGTTACGCATACCCGTTATTCGTTGGTCTGGCTTTGTCGTTATTATCAGTACCGGCATATTTTCATTTAGTGAAATTTATTGGCTACAAACCTTTGCAGCCATGGTATTAGGTTTTTTTATCTTCTTACCCGTGACTGCATTAGTGTCTATTCCACACGAATTACCAAAAATGACTTCGCCGCGTATCACCATCGTATTTAGTATGTTTTACTCAATTAGCTATATAATTTCGACACTTATTTTATGGATATTCGGCAGTTTGGTTGATATTAACCAAGGTGATTTTACTTGGTCGTTTATTTTAATCACCGCACTCAGTTCGACCTTATTTATTGGTAGCTATTTTTTACCAGAATCTGGCCAACAAAAAAATATAAAAGTAGGAAGCTAATATGCGAGGTACTGTATCAAAAAATTTAGCCCCATTACTCAAGCAGGTTAACGAGGGTCTTGAGCAAGCAAAAGCATCGGGTGCTGCTTTTGAGCCGAGTATTATCAGGCAGAACTTAGAGAACTTAAGTGCTTATATGATCCCAGGTCCTGAAATTTCCTTGATTAAAAATACATTTATTATGGTCGCTGAACATCAAGTTGCAGTACGCATTTATCATCCTAATCCAGAGCAGTCTTTACCTGTTTTATTGCATTTTCATGGCGGTGGTCACATGTGCGGTAGCATTGATTTATACGACCCCATTAGCCGAGAACTTGCTATTGCCGCTAATGCGATAGTTGTTTGTATAGATTATCGTTTAGCACCTGAGTACCCTTATCCTGCTGGTATAGAAGACTGTCAGTATCTATTGGAAAACTACCAAAACTTATTAAAAGATTATCGATTTAGCGCTACACTTTATATTGCAGGTGATAGTGCAGGTGGCGCAATTTGCACCAGCTTGGTCACTAACAATATAAATAATCCTGATATTAATATTGATAAACAAATACTAATGTACCCAAGTGTTGATTACTCCATGAGTAGCCCATCAATTGTTGAAAATGGCGAAGGTTTTTTACTTGAATCCGATAAAATACGTTGGTATTTTCAGCAGTATTTCAATATCGACAATATCGATGTAAAAACCAACGAAGCCACAGCCGCCTTAATCAAACAAGCATCGCCTTTACTAGCTGATTTTGATAGTAAAATGCCTAAAACATTAGTGATAACGGCAGGTTGTGATCCGTTGCGAGATGAAGGGGCCTTGTATGCCGAAAAAGCACAACAAGCAGGTGTCTGTGTTGAACATTACCAATTTGACGAATTAATACATGCTTATATGTTGTTGTCAAAACTAGTGCCTGAGCAATACCATCAAACCTATATGATGATTGAAAAGTTTATTAAGGCTGAGTAACGCTTTTGTTTGAATGAATTAACTAAACAGAAGCTACGACTAGTAAATAATCAACTAACTTCCTATGGGCTCCTTGTTATGCAAGGTAGCCCTTTTTTTTATTTTAAATTTTTGCTTGATAAAATAATTACTGCGCTGTCCACGCACCATCCATAGGCAAGGCAGAGCCTGTGATACTTCTGGCACTGTCACTACACAAAAACAAAATAAACTCGCCGATTTGCTCTGGTGCCATCATTTCTGGCAAGGGTTGCTTAGCCGTAACAAGTTGGTATTTTGCATCATCAAACGGAATATTTTGCTTTTTGGCGATCGCTGAAATTTGATCGTTAATTAGCGGGGTATCAACCCAGCCAGGGCAAATAGCATTGACAGTAATGCCCTGCTCTGCGCACTCTAAAGCGAGCACTTTTGTTAAGCCCACTAAGCCATGTTTCGCAGCACAATACGCAGACTTATTTACTGACCCAACTAAACCATGCACAGAAGCAACATTAATAATTCTGCCCCAGCCGTTTTGTTTCATTTTTGGCAGTGAGTATTGAATGGCATGAAATGCCGCGGATAAGTTAATCGCAAGAATAGCATTCCATTTTTCTAACGGAAAATTTTCAGCTGATTCAGTATGCTGTATACCTGCATTATTAATTAAAATATCAACACTGCCCATTTGCTCAATAGCGTTTTTTATTAAACGTTCGATGCTCTGAATATTCATTAAATCAGCATTGTCAAAAATGGCATTGATCCCATATTGAACGGAAAATTCACTCGCTAGTTCTTCGCCTTCATGGGTTGGCATTAATCCGTGTAAAACAAGGTTAATTCCCTGCGCGGCAAGCACATGGGCTGTTGCTAGGCCAATACCGCTTGTTGAGCCCGTAATTAGGGCTACTTTTTGGTTAAGCATAAGGTTTCCTTATTATATATCAGTTATATAAATTTATGCTCAAGGTTACCTTACTTTAGCGCGTTAATAATTGGTCCCTTAGTACCATGCATGACAAAGGGAAAATATTAACGCGCGCTTATTATGGTTTGACAGGAATGATTTGATAGGCATGATTTGATAGGTATTAATTTAGCTTTATTACTGCAAAGCTCTACTCTAAAGTTCTAAATCAAAAACCACATCAATTGTTGCTGAAAAAACAATATTTTCTTGTAAATAACGCCCAGGTTTTGCCGCGCTATCTGCCATACTCGATCTCATTTTATAAGCTTCGTTATTAGCACCATATCTATGATGACTTTGATTTGAACTAGCATTAATACTATATATTGCACCTAACTCAGCATCAAAAGCGTTCGCTAACGATTTACCTTTGCTTTTTGCACTATTAACAGCAAGTGCATTTACTTCTTGTTGTAATTTCTTTTCATGAGAGGATTTTAATTCAATATTTCTAATCGCATTAATTTTTACT
>TARA_R110000764_G_scaffold44666_1_pt1 | contig 20179 bp, 17 predicted proteins | sample TARA_R110000764 | Tara Oceans TARA_R110000764 (sample SAMEA4398111) | marine metagenome | biome: Polar Biome; feature: [SRF] surface water layer (ENVO:00010504); material: water (ENVO:00002006), including particulate matter (ENVO:01000060) such as... | depth 5 m | reverse complement strand
AAAGCAGGAATTAATACTGTGCCGGAATTACTCAACGCATGTTCTAGACTGTGCTGGAGGTTTTTGCGTCGGGCAGAGCGGTCTTCATGATTCCTGTCGCCATAAGTGCTTTCGATTACTAGCTGATCCGCCCGATAAGGCGATTTCGGCGCAGGCAATAAAGGCGAATGGGGTGCCCCCAAGTCGCCAGAAAATACCACATCATGATATTTTTTGTAGGTAGCGCCTTTAGGCCAAAAAATGTCAGCATTCATCACCCGTAACGTCACATAGGCCGAGCCCAAAATATGCCCCGCGCGTGACAGCCGCACCTGTACACTGGATTCGCTGTTCTTTACGCCATCAGAAAGTGGAATATCCACCCATTGCAGATAATCTAATGGAACCAACTGAGACACCAGTCTATCCAAGCAGGCCTTTATGATACTGGCATTGCGAGTCGCACCTACTTTTAGTGCATCTTCGATCACCAAAGGAAGCAATTCCGCGCTTGGCTTGGAGCAATAAATCGGCCCTTTAAACCCCGCGGCTAATAAATAAGGCAAACGCCCGACGTGATCAATATGAACATGAGTAATAACCAAAGCTTGAACAGCGGACAAGTCAAAATCGATTTCTAATCGATTGGAATTTGCTCCAGAGCCAGATGTCTCAGCGCCCTGAAATAAGCCGCAATCTATCAATACAGACTGATGAGAATCGAAGAAAAGTTCATGACAAGAACCGGTGACGCCTTGCACTGCGCCGTGGTGTTTTATTGGTAACATACAAATCCTTATGTAATAGATAAAAAATAACCTTATCCCATAAAACCACTCAATAACAACTCCGTCGTTCCGTGTAAGCGGAACCCTATTACCACTGTTTCGTAACGTCATTCCTGCAACGGCGGGATCTAAAAGAAGCACTAATAAAAAGCCCTCGCTAAAAGTTTTTGCGCTTTATTTATGTCCACACTATTTACATAATTGCCTGAATTATTTAATATCAGTAAACCAATTGAATGGTATTAACCGTAATAAGGGGTAGAATCAAAGTATTAGCAGGGACAGCACTATGTAAAGTCGTTTTAATTTTCTCATGCCCCTTTTTATTGTCCTTCCGTTTTACACCACTCAACTATCAATGATTTTAAGGTGTTTTTAGTACCAAACCATGAGTGCCGTCACAATATACTAAAAGAGCTTCAGTAAGACCCAGACATCAGCCAGCGTGAACTCGCTAGACGACTTGGCAAAGCGAATTATTGCTTAGGTGCCTTATTTTTAAAAAAAGCTTAGTAAAAGCTGATAACTTTAAAAAGCAGAAGTAATAAAATTTGTTATTTATACCTACTCACAACAAAAGGTATTTAGGGCAAGTGCATGTTAACCAAGGCGTTTCTAAAGCGCAAACTCGCTGAATACGAAAATCTAGAACAAGAAATAGAAATGTTACGAATCGAGATAAAACAAGCTCAAGCAAAGTGCTAAAACAAACTACGGTAGCAAAAAAATGAAAATACTGGTTACGGGTGGAGCAGGCTTTATTGGTTCTGCAGTGATACGCCACATTATCCAACACACTCAAGATAGTGTGATAAACCTTGATAAGTTAACCTACGCGGGTAACTTAGAGTCTTTGGTAAGCGTGTTAGGCAGTGATCGTTACGCGTTTGAACAAGTAGACATTTGCGACCGCGCTGATCTAAAGTGTGTCTTTTTTACTCATCAACCAGATGTAGTAATGCATCTCGCAGCTGAAAGTCATGTTGATCGTTCTATTACAGGCCCAGCAGAATTCATCCAGACAAACATTGTCGGTACTTACACCTTGTTAGAAGCCGCCCGTGAGTATTGGAATACCTTAGAAGGCAGTGCAAAACAAATGTTTCGCTTTCATCATATTTCGACTGATGAAGTTTACGGCGACTTACCGCATCCAGATGAGCAGCAAGAAAGTGATTTGGCTAAAGAACTGCCTTTGTTTACAGAGCAAACAGCCTATGCCCCCAGCAGTCCGTATTCAGCTAGTAAAGCGTCAAGTGATCATCTAGTGCGTGCTTGGTTAAGAACTTACGACCTCCCGATTATAGTCACTAACTGTTCGAACAACTACGGGCCGTATCATTTCCCTGAAAAATTGATTCCTCTGGTGATACTCAACGCCTTAGAAGGTAAAGACTTACCTATTTACGGTAAAGGCGATCAAATACGCGATTGGCTTTATGTAGAAGACCACGCCCGCGCGCTATACAAAGTTGTCACCGAAGGTAAAGTAGGTGAAACCTACAACATCGGCGGACACAACGAGAAAACCAACCTAGAGGTGGTTGAAACCATCTGTGAAATCCTTGATGAACTTGCACCAAGGCCTCAGATCGGAAGTTCATTAAAGACTAAGTATTCAACATTAATCATTCACGTAAAGGATAGACCTGGTCACGATCGCCGTTACGCTATTGACGCCACTAAAATGAGTGAAGAGCTTAACTGGAAACCAGAAGAAACCTTTGAAACCGGCCTACGCAAAACTATTCAATGGTACCTAGATAACCTAACTTGGTGTAACAACGTACAAGACGGCTCATACCAAAGAGAGCGTCTAGGCGTACTGAAAGAAAAGGAAGCATAGCATGAAAGGTATAATTCTCGCCGGTGGTTCTGGATCGCGTTTGCACCCACTTACACGCGGTGTTTCTAAGCAGTTACTGGCTGTTTATGACAAGCCAATGATCTACTATCCATTATCTACCTTGATGCTGGCTGGCATTCGTGAAGTATTAATTATTACGACGTCTGAAGACCAGGCGGGTTTTAAACGACTCCTTGGTGATGGGACAGAGTATGGAATCGATTTAAGTTACGCTATTCAGCCATCGCCGGATGGTCTAGCGCAGGCGTTTTTAATTGGTGAAACCTTTATTGGAGATGACAGTGTTTGTCTTGTGCTGGGCGATAACGTCTTTTACGGCCAGTCTTTCAGTAAGACGCTTAAAAATGCCGCAAGCCGCCCTAGCGGTGCTACAGTCTTTGGTTACCAAGTCAAAGATCCAGAGCGCTTTGGTGTGGTAGAATTCGACCAAGATATGAAGGCAATCAGTATTGAAGAGAAGCCAGCTAAGCCAAAATCAAACTACGCTGTTACTGGTTTGTACTTCTACGACAGTAAAGTGGTTGAACTGGCCAAACAAGTTACACCTTCCCGTCGGGGAGAGTTAGAAATCACCACGCTCAATGACATGTACTTAAAAAGCGGTAATTTGCATGTCGAGCTGCTAGGCCGTGGCTTTGCTTGGTTAGACACCGGTACTCATGAGAGCCTGCATGAAGCATCATCTTTTGTACAAACTATCGAAAACATACAAGGCTTAAAAGTGGCGTGTTTAGAAGAAATAGCCTATCGCAATCATTGGATTACTAAGGCGCAGTTAGTGAAGTCGGGCGAGGCATTACAAAAAACTGGATACGGTCAATATTTATTAAGTGTGGCAGATGGCTATCAGTAACTTTTCAAAAGAGCTAAAGACCTTTACTCAACAGTAAATATCTATTCACAAAAGGCAGAGTAATGAACGTATTAGCAACCAACATTGACCAAGCGGTGATTATTAAACCAGCGGTATTTGGTGATGAGCGTGGCTTTTTTTTAGAGACATTTCAGGTGGAGCGTTATAAACAATTAGCGGGGATAGAGGCGCCGTTTGTGCAAGACAATCATTCGCGTTCTGCTAAAAATGTGCTGCGGGGTCTGCATTTTCAAAAAACTAAACCCCAGGGCAAGTTGGTGCGCGTGGTGCGCGGTGAAGTGTTTGATGTGGTGGTGGACATACGTAAAGGCTCGCCAAGTTTTGGCCAGTGGACGGGAGTTTTGTTGTCGGAAGAGAACAAGCGTCAATTCTGGGTGCCGCCAGGTTTGGCGCATGGTTTTGTTGTGTTGTCTGATGTAGCTGATTTTGAATATAAGTGTACGGATTATTACGATCCGTGGGACGAGGGTTGCTTAATATGGAACGATCCGGCTGTAGGGATTGTTTGGCCAGAGGGTATTGAGCCTATTTTGTCGGCTAAAGATCAAATGGGTGTGTTGTTCGATGCGTTGCGCTAAAAGCTAAGAGGCTAGAATGCGAGTATTACTAACCGGTAAAAATGGCCAGCTTGGCCGTTGTTTCAGAGATATTGCACTTCTTACTAAGGATGTTGAATTATTTTCGTTCGACTCAGTTGAACTAAATATAACAAATTTAACTTCGGTTCAGTCCGTTTGTAAGCGATTTAATCCAGATATAATGGTTAATGCTGCTGCCTATACATTGGTTGATAAAGCTGAAGAAGACAGTGAAAACGCAAATTTGATCAATATTACTGGTACAAAAAACTTAGCTATTACAGCTGATATGTTTAATATACCATTAATACACATTTCAACCGATTATGTCTTTGATGGAAGTGCTACGGTGCCTTATAGGCCTAGCGATAAAACCTGCCCCCAAAATATTTATGGACAATCAAAACTGGCTGGTGAGTATGAGATGAAGGCATTGCTTAGAAAATATATTATATTAAGAACGTCTTGGGTTTTTAGTGAATATGGAAATAATTTTGTGAAGTCGATGATACATTTAAGTAAAACAAAAAGTAAATTAAAAATCATTGATGACCAATTTGGTTCACCTACATATGCTAGAGACCTGGCTACTGCGATAATGTCACTTTGTATTCAGTATAAAAAAAAGGGTAAATTAATCTGGGGTACTTATCATTATTCAGGAGATATTCCTACAAACTGGTATGAATTTGCTTGTGTAATTTTAAAAAAATCAAAGGAGAAAGGGATTATTGATACTATTCCTCACCTTTATGCAATTTCAAGTCAAGAATATAAAACGATTGCTAATCGACCTAATTATTCTGTTTTAGATAATTCCGATCTACAATATATAGGTCTAAATAGCTCTAATTGGACTAGCTCTCTCAGTTTAATGTTAGATAGACTGCTGATTAATTCTAAAAATATGTGACTACAAGTTTTTAATTTTGTGTTCAGTTAGTAGTTTAGGCTTATAAAAAGAAACTATAAACTTATGGTGTGTAGTTAGATGTTAGTAAATTTAGGTATTTTTTATTCGATATTATTTAAGTTTTTTGGTCCTGTAGTATCATTATTTACCATTTTATGGGGAGCGAAATATTTAGGCGCTGAATGGGTTGGGCAGTATAGTTATTTCATGCAGTTCTCCATCTTTTTTATGGTTTTATTTACTGTTGGTCTTGAGCGGTTTATATATAGTAAAAGTGATCAGTTAGAGTTTTCTAAAGCATTAAAAGTAATAATAATACCATGCTTCTATAGAACATTTTTTATATTTATAGTTGCAAGTTCCGTTCTAATGTGTACGCAGTTCTTTTTCGGTGTGTGGGAAAATTATACGTGGGTATTGTATGTAATTATTAATAGTTTTTTCTCATTTGTATTGATATTTTTTGTTTCTCTATTATTCTCAATTCAGCGGTTTTCCATAGCTGTTTTTTTACAGAGTTGCTGTATACCTCTTGGTGTTTTTTTAGCAGTATATTTTTTTTCAAAAAATGAAAATTTCACAGTGTACCTTCTAGTTTGTTGCTCTACAGCAATTGTTTCATTAATATCAGTAGTAATATTTTCTTTACTCTATAAAAAGCGAGTTAAATTTTCTTCTATACATAAAATGTCTTTTAAAGAAGAAATTTATAGCCGTTTTAGATATTATAAGGGGCAGCTTTATGATACAGCGGCTACTAATTATGATATTTTGATTGCTGGGTTGCTATTAAAACCCTCGGAGTTAGGGGTATATGCATTTTCCAGTAGATTAGCAGTCGCACCAATATATCTTTCTCAGTTGATAGAATCATTTTTAATGCCCAAAGCAAAAAAACAATCTTTTAACTATATAGATGCAATAAGAGTATCAAAACTATTGTTAATATTTTTGTCAATTTCATTTTTTCTGTGGATATTTTTAGGTAAATTAATCCTATCATATGTTGGGCATGATTTTTTGCAATCTTATTCTATAATAACAATCCTACTGTTAGCACATATGTGCACTTTAATAGTATCTCCTTTTAACTCATTAGGAATGATGCAAGATAAAATAGCAAAATATATTTCTTCTGTGTCATCTTTTTCCCTTATCGCATTTATTGTTTTAGTTCCATTAGCTGGATTATGGTTGGAAGGCTTGGGGCTAGCACTGTCGGTTTTATTTGTGAATTTTTTTACAAGGTGCACTATTTTTACAAAGGTTTTTTTTAGATGATAAATTATATGTCACATAAAATTAAATTGAATTTCATTTTATATATGATATTATTTTTAATATTAATTTTTCTTCGAGAACCCAATTATTTTATTAACTCGAGGATATGGGCTGAAGAAGGTACTATATATTTAAATGATGCCATGAAATATGGATGGAGCTCGTTTTTACATTCTAATCTAGGTTATTACTCTTTTTATAATAAACTAGCATCATTGCTCACATCAGAACTTCCAAAAAAATATTTTTCAGACTCTTTTTTGTTCTTCTCAATACTACCTATGCTAAGTTTATTTAAAGTCTTATTTTCTTTATTCGAAATGAATAAATTGACGTACTGTAAATTGATGTTGTTCGGAATTATTGTGGTTTATCTTCCTACCTATGAAATATGGTTAAATACTATTACATCTCAGTTTTGGCTTTTAGTTTCAGCCTTACTTATTTTATTTCTTAAAATAGAAGGTAGGTTCGAAAAAACTTTAGTGTTGGTTTCTTCTCTGACAGGTCCATTTTCTATAGTGTATGTTCCTATATATATATTTAAAAAATATAAAGAATCAGGTTGGAAATTTAATTCTATATTGGTTTTTTTCAATGTGGCTCTGGTGGTATCTGTTTTAATTCAATTTTTTTCTGTTGTTGGTATCATTACAGGTGTTTCTGAAGTAAATGAACTTGAACAAGGTGGTCAGCGTTTTTTTAATTTTAATTTAATATCACTTGTAAAAGGTTTTTTTGGTTACTACATATCCTATCCATTCTTAGGTATATATTTATCAAATTTTAAGTTTATATATATATTTTTGACCTTGTTAGTATTTATTGCACAATTATATTTTCTATATAAAATAATTAAAAGTATAGATAGTTTATTTTGGCTTTTTATAGCAGGAAGTTGTATTAGTTTTATGACACTATTTGCATCAATTGGTGGTAGTGGAGGGCTAAGGTATGCATTTTCTTGGCATATAATATTTATTTTTTTCTTACTCAATAATCAATGTAATAAAAGTAAAATTCTCAATTTAATTCGAATTATATTATTATCAATTTGCATGATTAGTATTACTCTTGATCAAAATAATCGGAAATCTCCGTATTATAATAGTGATTGGGCTGGATGGAAGAAGCAACTTGAGCTATCTGGGCCGTGTAATTATGATGGAATCAAAATTTGGCCTATGAATACAGAGCACGTGTGGAACGTAAAAATATCAAAAGGTTGTTGAGTTATGTTTATATCACAGAAAATAAAGAAAAAAATATCAAACTCTGAAACTACTAAGATAAATACATTAAAATATTTATACCATAAAGGGTTCTTTACTATAATAAGAGGTGCAATAAGGTTTTTATTTGTTTCAGTAAAATTTCCTTTTTTTTGCGGAAAAAATGTAAAAATTCTTTTTCAAGATAAATTTGTAGCTGGTAAAAATTGTTACCTCGGTGACTATAGCTATTTAGATTGTCTTTCGAAGAATGGAGTTATTTTAGGCGATAATGTAACTATTAGAGAATATTGTTGGGTTCAATCAACTAGTAATCTATCAAATATAGGTGAAGGTCTAACTATAGGTAATGATACATATATAGGTCCACGCTGTATGATAGGTTCTGCTGCACAAATTAAAATAGGTTGTAACGTCCAAATAGGCGCTGGAGTTAATATAATTGCTGAGAATCATTGCTTTACTAGAGGGGAAGAAATATTTACCCAAGGTGTAACTAGAGAAGGCATTGAAATATCTGATGGTTGTTGGCTTGGTAATAACTCAATAATACTAGATGGAGTTAAACTTGGAGTTGGAGTTGTTGTTGCTGCAGGAGCTGTTGTTACACGTGATGTGAGTGATTATCATGTGGTAGCAGGTGTCCCTGCAAAAACTATAAAGGTAAGAAAATAGTGTCTAAATCAGTATTTTTGTATTTTGTATTTTTATGGGCTTTATTTTCGTTTAAACTTCCTTTATTACCATGGAATGCAGCTTCAATTAGAATTGATGATTTTTTGATTTTCATTGCCTCAATTTTAATTTTCAAATTCATTTTTAAAAAAACTTTTTCAAAAAAAACAATTCCGTTAACATTAAAAATATATATTTTATTTTGTTTATTCTATATTTTTAGTTCTTTAATAAACTCTGCAACAGAAAAAGTACACCTTATAGAATCAATTTTATATTCTATAAGAGGAATTGAATATTTATTGTTTTTCTATTTTGGTTATTATCTAAGTAACTTTAAAAAAGATTTTTATTCGACATTTAAATGGTATTTACTTTATTCGCTAATAATAGTGATTTTTCAAAAAAATGGATATCTAGGTGATTTCACATCTTTTAGTTTAGAGGCTGGTCGTGCAATAGCTAATGCTGGAGGTCCATGGGAATTTGCAGCTATGGCAGCATTTGGGTTTATTTATTTATTGTTTTCAAATAATAAAATATTGAGTTCAGTTATGCTTTATTTAACTTATTCAAGTTTGAGTAGGATAACTCTTTTAGCGCTTCTGCTTATATATACTAAATCCATATATAAATATATTTATAATAATTTCTTTATATTTTGTATCTTGTTTTTTACAGTTCTTTCATTTTTTACATATTCAAATTTATTTGAGAGTGTTTCTTCTAGATATGCTTCTGTAGCTAATGGGAATTTAATAGAAAATATACATTATCTGTATGATTATGCTACGCCTGCGTTAAATAGAGACGATTATATTGAAGATGCCTTCGTTACTTCATTAGACCATATCTTTGAACTACCTGGAGATACATCGTTGAATGTTCGTTTATATCGTTGGTCTACCTTGATTAAAACTGTATTTTCATCTGTAGAATCCACTTTAATTGGTTTAGGTCCTAGTTTTGCTTGGGTTGCTGTAGATGGTAACTATATTCGAATTTTTACTGAGGTAGGTTTTCTTGGTTCTATTATCTTTTTTCTGTTTGTTATAGCATTTTATTGTGAAAAATCAACTCCTGCATATTTAAAGATGTACTTTACACTGTTAGTTATTTCAGCTTTAATGATAGATATTTTCGTTACTTATAAAGCGATGATGTTATTTTGGTTTTTTTATGGACATAGTTTTGGTCGTAACAGGTTGAAAGAGAGGGGAGGGACATGAAGACTATACTTATTCAAATTAGAGGAAATGGCCGTGTTGTATCTGGGGGGGACATCAATCTTTTAAAACAACTTGGTGATATGCTTTCATCAGATTATATTATAAAATATACGTACGGACCACCAAATAATTTAGATAAATATTCTGGTGTGGTTTTCGCTAATGTAGATCGACCAATAGAAAATTATATAACTGCTAAAATGGCAGTAAAGAAAAAAATTCCTATTTTTCTTTACTGTTTACATCACCCAAATGCAGGTGTTTCGAAATACCTCGTTGAGATGCCTTTTTCACTCAAGGGACTTATTGCAAAATTTTCATGTGGCAATGTGAGGTTATATGAAAATACCTCTTGGTTTTTACGCTCTGTTTACAACCTCGTAAAAAATAAAAAGTGCACTTTTGGTACTTTAAATAAAGCACAGAAATTTCTACTTAATTTTTCAGATGTTGTTTATGTTGTAAATGATTTAGAAAAAAAGACAATAGAGGAAGATTTAAAATTAAAAATTAGATCTAAAACTGTAAATCTACCACATCCATTATATTTCAACGAAACTACTATACCTGATTCCTTAGTAAATAAAATGGCTGGATGCATTCTTGTTCCTGGTCGTGTAGAATTTAGAAAAAATCAACTTTTCTCACTGGGATTCGCAAAAGAATTTCCTTATGAAAAGTTTATTGTTGTTGGTGCATTATCAAGTACAGAAAAAAATTATGTTACTAAAGTATTTAAAAAAATCAAAACGTTAGATAATGTAAGTTACATTCCTGAATTGTCTTCAAGTGAATTTAACTGGTTGTTAAAAAATTCTAAATGTATGATTTCATCAAGTTGGTTTGAAGTTACATCTCTAATTGAACTCCAGGCTCTTCTGTATGGAGTACCAGTACTTTCATTGGCTGAATCATATGTTAGTCCATTTATTACTGAAAATTATAAATTATTTGAAAATAAAAATATTGAGAAAGCCTTACTAAAAATCATTTCATCTGATACAGAATATAAATATAAATTTAAATTTGAATACCCAAATAATCACGAAATAAAAAAAATTCTTTTATATTCTTTGGCTGAAGTGGTATGAGTACGTTAGTTATTGGCGGGAGTGGCTTTATTGGTGAAGCACTCGCATATTACACGCTCAATATAAAACTCGAAAATATCTATTTTTTATCAAAGTATCCTTTTAGGCACATTGATAATGAAACACTCCAGTCGCGTTTTATAAAAAATGATTGGAGGGTATGTGATTATAATAAAATTGTTAAAGAATATTCTGTTGACACAGTATTGATTTTAGCTTCGGGCGCACACCCTAGGTTGTCAAATGATGATTCTCTTTGTGATATTGAGAGTAACATAATACCTTTACTACGAGTAATTGATTCTCTTCTAGAATCGAAGGTAAAACGTATTGTTTTTGTATCTAGTGCCGGAGCATTAGATTCGAGTTTTTCAAATTTTCATCTGTCATTAGAGTCAACTTATGCATTGGGTAAAACTTTTATTGAAGGGTATTTAGCCTTAAAGTCAAATGTCTTCACTGATTTTCAGTTTTCAATTCTTAGGGTGTCTAATCCATTTGGTCCATTTCAACTCGGAGATAAAGGGCAAGGTGTTATACCTATTTTTTTACGTAAAATAATATTAAATGAAGACGTTGTTTTTTTAAAAGGAAGTAACTTTAAAAAAGAATATATTTTTATTGGTCGTTTGGTATCTGAATTAGTTAAGGTGATTACTAATGTAAAGCTTTCTAATACAATAGAGTTTATTACACCTTGTGAAGTAATTTCAGCTGAAGAATTATATAAAATTATAAAATATAATTTTTCTGTCTATAAAGAGCCTTTAAGTGATGATGAAATGGATTCTTTATTTTCTTCTGATCTGGGGTTTAATGACTTAGTAATACTTACCATGAGATGGTATGGGAGTGATCCTAGTAGGTTGAATGTATCTATTAAATAATATTATATAAAGTTGGACAGTATGATAAAAAAACCAATATTGGTTGTTGACTTAGATGGTACTTTAGTTAGAACGGATATGCTTTTCGAAACTGCATTTGTTTATGCAAGGCTTAATCCATTTAAATTAATTCAGATGTTGTATTGGCTTTTTTCTGGAGGAAAAGTTTTTTTGAAGAAAAAGTTATTTGAGAAAATTAACTTTGATGTTACAACACTTCCTTATAATGATGAAGTTCTAGAGCTTATTTCGAGTAAGAAAAATGAAGGCTATTATATTGTATTAGCAACAGCAACATACATCACATTAGCAAATGAAATAGCAGATTTTTTAGGAATTTTCGATGAAGTATATGCATCTAGTGGACTAATTAACTTATCATCAAGTAATAAGAAAGAATTATTACTTGATAAGTATGGTGAGTTTGCTTTTGAATATATGGGTAATTCAATGGATGATCTTCCTGTGTGGGAGGTATCATCCAAAGCTTATATTGTAAATCCTAATTATGGAGTATTTAAAAAAGCATCAACTTCATGTTTAGAATTTGAACTTATGACAAAATCTTCTTCTAAAGTTAAAACATGGGTAAAAGCCTTAAGAATACACCAGTGGGCTAAAAATGGATTGATTTTTCTACCATTACTCGCAGCTCATAAAATGTTAGATCTGAATTTACTTATCTCTGCTTCAATAGCATTTATTTTATTTGGAATATGTGCCTCTAGTGTATATTTATTAAATGATCTTCTTGATTTAAATGCTGACAGGCAGCATAAAACAAAAAGAAATAGACCTTTCGCAAGTGGGAAAATATCTATAATTAAAGGTGTCGTAGTCTTTCCCTTGTTATTATTAACGTCATTTATATGCTCATTCCTCTTTTTACCAATTGGTTTTTTCGCTGTTTTATCTGTTTATTATTTATTAACTTTGGGTTATTCTCTTTTCTTAAAACGCTATATAGCCGTAGACGTAATTACTTTAGCATTACTATACTGCATTCGAATTGTAGCTGGTGCTGCGTCCGTTGGTCTTGCTCTTACTTCTTGGATTTTGGCATTCTCAATGTTCATTTTTCTTAGCTTAGCTTTAGTAAAAAGGTACGCGGAATTAAACGAAGCAAGACGCCAAGGAAAGCAAGGTAAGGCTTTGGGAAGAGGGTATTTTCCTGAAGATTTAGAATTAATTTCATCTCTTGGGTCTTCATCTGGTTATTTATCTGTTTTAGTTCTAGCTCTCTATATTCAAGATCTTTCTTATTCTTCTCTCTATGAAAATACACAAATAATGTGGTTAGCATGTCCAATTATGCTTTTTTGGATTACGCGAATATGGATTTTAACACATAGAGGTGAAATGCATGATGACCCAGTGGTCTTTGCAATCAAAGATAAAGTTAGCATTGTAACAGTCTTGTTATTTGGCTTGATTTTTTGGTTTGCATTATGAAAAATTTGAAAAGTAATAAGTTTCTACACTCTTGGGGCCTTTATCCAAAAAGCGAACAAATTGCTCATCCTGTTTCGTGGTTGTCTGATGTTTCTTCGAAACTAGAAGAGATTTTTTCAGAAAATGGCGAAACAATTGCCTATGGTAATGGGCGAAGTTATGGTGATAGTTGTTATGCAGCTAATGATCATCTTCTTCATACTAGGAATTTAAATAAATTTATTTCTGTTGATTGGATCAACGGTAGGGTTGTTGCCGAGAGTGGTGTTACACTAGAAGAAATTCTCAGCGTATCAATTCCTAACGGTTGGTTTTTAGCTGTAACGCCAGGTACTAAATTTGTTACTCTTGGCGGAGCTTTAGCTAACGACGTCCATGGTAAAAATCATCATGTCAGAGGTACTTTCGGTTGTAATACATTAAGTTTTGGATTGATACGAAGCGACCTTGGTAGTGTGAAGTGTAGTCGTACAGAAAATGAAGAACTTTTTTCTGCTACTATAGCTGGTTTAGGTCTAACAGGTATTATTACTTGGGTTGAAATTCAGTTAATCCCAATTAAATCAACTCAAGTAGATACTACGATAATGAGGTTTAACTCTTTATCAGATTTTTTTTTGTTATCAGAGGATTTAGATGCTAAACATGAATATGGAGTTGCTTGGATTGACTGTTTAGCTAAAGGTGAAAAACTAGGACGTGGTGTGTATATAGTTGGTAATCACTCTAAATATGGAGATTTAAGTGTAAGGTCCCCCAAAAAACTCTCATTACCCTTTACACCACCTATATCATTAGTTAATAAAATTACGTTATTAGGCTTTAATAATTTATATTGGTATAAGCATAAATCTAAACCTCAAAAAATTAAAACTGATTTTGATTCTTTTTTTTACCCTTTAGATGGAATCAATAATTGGAATAGAATGTATGGAAAGGCAGGTTTTCAGCAATATCAATGTATAATTCCAAATTATTCTGCTAAAGAAATAATTAAAGACCTCTTGCGAGAAATATCAAAATCTGGGCAAGGATCTTTTCTCGCTGTATTAAAACAGTGTGGAAATATAAAGTCACCAGGTCTTATTTCATTTCCTTGTGCTGGCGTTTCATTAGCTTTAGACTTCCCTATGACATTTAATTTGTTGAAATTGTTTAAAAAACTTGATTTTATTGTACTCCAATCTGGTGGTAGGCTTTATCCTGCTAAAGATGCTCATATGAGTGCTGATCTATTTAAACAGTTTTATTCTAATTGGGGTGAACTTGAAAAATTGAGAGACCCTCATCTTAATTCTAAATTTTGGAAACGAGTTACTTTATGAAACGTATTTTAATAGTTGGTGCAACTTCTGCGATTTCTATTGCTTGTGCAAAAAAATGGGCTTCAGAAGGAAGTAAGTTTTTTTTGGTTGGAAGAAATTCAGAGAGATTAGATAGTGTTCGATTAGATTTACTTTCGAGAGGTGCTGACAGTGTATCTAATTATATTATGGATATTAACGATATAGAAGCACACGAAGAAATGATAGAACACGGTCTTATTTTTTTAGAGCAAATTGATTTATTCTTTAATGCAACAGGAACTCTTCCTAATCAATATGAGTGTAGTAAAAACATAAAATATTTACTTAAGGAGTTTCAAGGGAATGCGTTGAGTGTTATTGCTCTCATAGCTTTGGTTGCAAATCAGCTTGAGAAACAAAAATGTGGTACTATTGCTATAATTACATCAGTAGCAGGGGACAGAGGGCGTCCATCAAATTATATATATGGTTCTGCTAAAGCTGCTGTTTCAATATATTGTGAGGGATTGCGTGCTCAACTATTTAAAAATGGGGTTCATCTATTAGATATCAAACCTGGTTTTATTAAGACACCAATGACTAAGGATCTTGATTTTCCAGAAATCTTAATATCAACACCAGATAAGGCTGCAATTTGTATTGATAAAGCATTAAAGAATAATAATAATATCGTTTATGTTCCAGGTTTTTGGTTCTATATAATGAAAGTTATAAAATCAATTCCAACTTTTATATTCAAACGATTAAATTTATGAGATTAGTAAATACAATGCTATTTAATAAGAGTGCTAAGTTTAAAGCTATCATAATGAGTATTGCAATTACTTCTTTTGGGTATCTTTTATTCTCTTTATGGGTTGGATTAGATGGTGTCATTCTGGCTATTTCTAATGTCGGTTGGATCGGTATTTTTATTATTTTAAGTTTATCTTTAGTTAATTATGGATTACGGTTTCTTAGATGGCAATTATATTTGAAAGTCTTTGGTTCATCATTAATTTGGTTGACGAGTCTAAAAATATACATTAGTGGTTTTGCGCTCACTGCAACACCAGGTAAAATTGGTGAGGCGTTCCGTGGTATTTTATTGAAACCATATGGTATTTCTTATTTAAATAGCTTTGCTGCTTTTTTTAGTGAAAGGTTGTCTGATTTATTCTCAATTGTTATTCTTACGTTATTTGGTTTTAGTATATACCCTCAATCTGAAATAGCAGTGTACATGTGTCTATTGCTTGTTGCTTTGATTTTTTTCGTAATTTCCCAGAAAAGAATAATTTTATTTATATTAGATTTTTGCCAGGATAAAAAGTCGCGGTTTTTTGATTTAATTGGTTATGTATTTAAAATAATATTTGATGCCAGATCTTGTCATGCACCTAAAATACTTTTTTCTGCAACGATTCTAAGTCTGATAGCATGGGCTGCCGAAGCTTATGCATTATTTTTAATACTATATTGGATGGGATTAGACATATCTCTAGAGTTTGCTTTTTTTATATATGCTATTTCAATGTTAGTGGGTGCTATAAGTTTTATGCCTGGTGGTTTAGGGGGGGCTGAAGCTATCATGATTACATTACTTTTATGGAAAGGTGCTTCAAGTACAGAGGCTGTTGCAGCTACTATTTTAATAAGAAGTACTACACTTTGGTTCGCAATTGCTCTTGGTTGTATAACTCTATTATTCAATAGAAAAAAATTAATTCACTAGAAAATTAAAATAATTAAAGGTTTTTTATGAAAAAAAAATCAGTTGCTATTCTACTTGCAGCGTTTAATGGTGAAAAGTATATAACTGAGCAAATACATAGTTTGATAAACCAGAGAAATGTAGATATCACAATATATATTAGTGTCGATAAATCATCGGACTTAACGTTGTCTATAGTTGAACAGTTTGTTAACGAATATCCCACGTTGATAAAATTGTTACCTTATGGCGATTCATATGGATCTGCTGGTGCTAATTTCTATAGATTGATTAAAGATGTTGATTTAACACTACATAACTATGTTTCATTCTCAGACCAAGATGACTACTGGCTTCCTTGGAAGCTAATATCAGCTATTTCTAAAATAGAAAATCATGGTTTTGATGCATACTCATCAAATGCTATAGCTTATTGGCCTAAGAAAAAAACTATGGTAATAGTCAAATCTCAACCACAAAAAAAATATGATTATATCTATGAATCTGCTGGTCATGGTTGTACTTATGTATTTACTTCAGATAGTTTAATTGAATTTAAAAATGTTTTGGTTGAGAAATATGAAAAATCTAAATCGATAGAACTTCACGATTGGTTGATATATGCGTTTTATAGAAATAATGATATGAAATGGATTATTGATACTGAACTTTCTATATTATACAGACAACATTCAAATAATGAAGTAGGTGTAAATCTTGGCATTAAGCAATATTTAAATAGAGTTCAAAAGGTTAGTGATGGTTGGTATAAAAAACAGATTGCCAAAAATTTAGTTTTTCTTGATATAGACGATAATAGATTTTTATCTTCTATGTGGATGATGACTAATATAAAAGAATTGAGAAGACGGCCTCGAGATAGATTTGCATTGTTTTTATTTGTATTATTCAAATTTATCTAATTACATACTTTATTAAAAATTAAGGTGCTTATTTTATGTTAAGTAGTAAAAAGATAATGTTTTTTTTATCAGTTTTTCTCTATTCAGTAATGCTAACACAATTTTCATTTATTGATGTGGCTGATGATGGTGCTTTCTTTCTTCGTTATGCTGAAAATATGCTTAATGGAGAGTTTTGGGTTTGGAACCTCGGAGAACCTCCTATTTGGGGGGCAAGCGCACCATTATATCCACTACTACTGGCTATACCAATGTATCTTGGCTTTTCGCCTGAAATTTCTATTTTTTCAATTGGAATTATATTAAGTGGTTTAAGTATTTCACTTTTAGTTGCCTATTCTTCTAAGTACTTAGGCTTCTTACCTGCCTTAGTTCTATTATTATTGTTAACTAGTTCTCCTAATTTTATTTATTATTCGTACATTGGGCTAGAATCACCATTAACATATATTCTTATTGTTTTAGGAACTTGGGGTTTAATTAGTAACAGAAGTTGGTGTTTTATAGGTATAGTTTCAGGCCTATTAATGATCCATAAATTAGATATGATTCCAGTTTCTTTTTTACTGTTATTTTCTTTTTATATTAAAAATAAAAATATGTTTTATAAAGCATTTTTATTAGCTTTATCAATTGGTGTTATATGGTATGTTTTTTCACTGTTCTATTTTGGCTATCCACTTCCAAATAGCTTCCTAACTAAAATACTTTATCAAAACGATATTCCTAAAGTAATATCTATGGATTGGTTTAGTTCTTTAGTTTTTTTGTATGGTATACGTCCGATTTTACTTTTTTTTGCAGTATTATCATTATTTGATAAACAGTATAGACCAATTTCATTTTTTTTAGGTGGTTTAATTATAGTACACACAATTGCTTATACTTTAAAGTATCCGTTTGAGCCTTATAATTGGTATGCAATGCCATCAATACTTTCTTTGTGTATTCTTTCTTCAATTGGGTTGAGCGTAGCCTTAAATAATAGATATTTAATAAAGTTTTCAAGTTTTTATAGAAATGTATATTTATATTTAACTATTATATATCTTTGTATTATGGTTTATTTTAGTTACCTCAATTTTTTCAAAAGTGTTAAACCTATCAATGCATTTACCAATGCAATGCATGATTGGGCCGAAGCTGGTCGTTGGGTTGATAATAATACTCCCAAGGATTTTAGAGTTTATACTATGTGGGGCAATCCAGCTTTTTATTCGCATCGATATGTTATTGATGGATCTTTTTTAAATCGAAGCTTTGAAGAAAATAATTTGATAAATTCTCTGAATCCAGAAGTTTTGATTTTAGGAATAGATCCTGGTACTACATCAAATAATCCTGGATTTTTTGTTTTATCAGAAGCTAAAAATAATAATTATAAAGTTGTTATGACTGTTGAAAAGTTTTGGCATCCTGGTTTTTCTGTACTTGTCAGAAAAGATGTTCTTCATTTATTAAATTGAAGATATCTTTAATAAATATCATTTTTTAATACACACTTTATAAATGGGTAAATGATTTGAGATTTTTAATTTTAAAAACTGTTTCATTTTTAAAAACACCTCTTAGTATTATTATTATTGCAGTGTTTTCATATTATTTATTATATTATTTACCAAACATATATTCTAATGAATGGTACTCTCTACCATATGATACATTACGTGATATATCATATGTTACTCATATTCTAAATGGTGGTCATATACTTTCCGATCCTTCTATTGCTGGAGCAATGATTTGGTACCCGCCATTAAATCCTCTTATTGTCGCTTTTATTTCTAAAATAACAAATTTGAGTGCTTTTGCAGTCTATGAAATTAGCCCCGTTATTATTAATTCATTCCTGCCCATTTTCTTTTACTTATCAGGAAAAAAAGTTTTTGGAACGAAAGTATCTTTTATAGCAACTATTTTATTACCCATTGGTTTTTGGTTCAATAATTCTTTATTATCTAAAGGTATGCCCTCTACCCATGGTGTTGTGTTTGTTTTCATTATATTGTATTATTTTATAGATGTTATTAAAGCTGATTGGCCGCTTCGAAAATCAATTTTATTGGGTTTTATGGTTGGTTTGGCATTATTAAATCACTCTCTCTCTGGGCTATTAATATTTGGCACTATATTAGTTTATATTTTTATAGATTTTATTTTCTTTAATAATGAAAAAATAAAATCATGGTTTTTTATTGTACTATTACCTATTTTAATTTTCGGACCGTATTTTTTCCCTAACTTAATCTCTCAAAAATTAAATATGGCCCCTCTAGAATATAATGATATTTGGCATATTGACAGAGCATTTTTTTTCCCTACATTTTTTATTTCATTTATAACTATTCCACTTTTTTTTATAGGGTTGGTGTGTTCTTTAAAATCAGTTAGAAAAAATAAAGAGATTATCCCTTTTTTAATTTTATTGTTTGTTTCATTTTTAGGGCAGGTTGTTGGATTTCTGAGAGAAATAGGTAATAAATACCCTGATAATTATAGTTATTTACAAAAAATTCCAATTTTAATCCCCCATGAATTTCAGTGGTTTTTTCACTGTTTTATTTTATTTTTTATTAGTTATGGTTTAGTTAAACTGGTTCATATATTTAATATTAACTTTAAATATACTAATATTATGTTAGTGTTATTTTCTATTCTTATTGCTTTCCCGAGTTATATTAAGGTGGTAGATGGTACTTTTAAAGAAAAAACAAATATGTATGCTCCTCCTCATTTTACAAAATGGATTAAAGAGAATTCTAATATAAATGATGTTTTTATTACTTCCAACGAGGGCATTTCATATTTTTATATCCAACCTTATTCTGGTAGAAAAGTTTTCATTTTACCCAAAGCGCATATTAATTTTAATGTAGACTATGATTATCGTTTTGAAAAAAATAAGTTATTCTTTGAATCTGAAAATATTAAAGAAATTTTATCTGTCATTAATGAATTCGATTTAAATTACTTGTTGATAGATGTGAGGGAAGTTACTAAAGAAACACATAGTATCTTTTTAAAAAATTTTTCTTTAATGTACAAAAATGATTTTTTTGAAATTTTTGAATTAAAATCTTAGTTTTTCTTAATAGTTAACGCTTCGTGTCTGGACGTTCATTGTTAAAGCGTGAACTGTTCAGACCTAAAAGTGATTGTCGTGCTTTACTGCCCACAGATCATCAAGCACTACTTATGTTGTGGGCCTCATACCAGTTGAGACGTGATCGTCTGCTGAGCCCCACATTTTAATCTTTGCCAAAATACTAAAGTCTTTTGTTTTCTCTTAATTAGAACGAAAGACCTATGTTTACAGCTTCTGGCCAACTTAATGTGACCCTCATTTGTGGACCAACCGATATGTGTAAAGCCATTGATGGGCTGTGCAACATTGTTGCGTACGATCTGGA
>TARA_R110000764_G_scaffold101870_1_pt1 | contig 20249 bp, 19 predicted proteins | sample TARA_R110000764 | Tara Oceans TARA_R110000764 (sample SAMEA4398111) | marine metagenome | biome: Polar Biome; feature: [SRF] surface water layer (ENVO:00010504); material: water (ENVO:00002006), including particulate matter (ENVO:01000060) such as... | depth 5 m | reverse complement strand
ATCTGGTCAACTCGAAACACGTTTGCAAGAGCAAACAGCATGGCGAGAGCCACTTGCAAAAACATTCCCAAATCAGCTCATCAACTGCCAGTTAAATACCAAACCAACAACACTTCAAACAAAAATAACACATTACCTTACATAAAGGCGCCAAACTGCTATTTTCACGAATTACGCGCGTGCTTTGACCGCCTGTGAGTAGGAGCTGACTATTTCACAGTAGCCAAATACGACTATTCGAACTGAATTAGCCGAATCAGTTGATCTGCACTTAATACCAGTAAGCCAAACATAAGGTGGCTGAACACTTTTCTAGCCCCTTGTACCATTACGTTGCGTCCACCGAACTCATCTTTAAGTCGGCCATTGGTACGCTCAACGCCACTGCGTGCTCGGTAGCGGATGGCATCATTGGGATCCATACCTTCTTTAATGCCTTGTCGTGGATTGTGGTCAATGATGGGAACATGTCCCAGTTCCCTGCAGTGTTCGTGTAAATCGAAACTACAATAGGCCGCATCCATCAAATCGTATAGGTTATCCACGCGATTGGCGCTGATTCTCGATAAAGGAATTGCTGCTAGGCTGTCGTGCATGGATGCCGAAGAGAGTATGGCGCTAACAGGCACGCCGCAGTCGGCCGTCTCGATGTGCAGCTTATAGCCGTTCCAGCTCACCTTATAACCTTGAGCATTGCACTTGGTGCCACGAGTACACTCTGTGGGAATCTGAGCTAACACGACTGCTTGGCTAAGTGACCGCTGCGCGGCAACGGAACGTTTGGGTGAGGCCTCTATTTTTCCGTCACCGGTTGGCTTGGGTTTGGCTACGGGTTTTTCTCTAGCGTGAATCGCCGTAGCGTCACGACTGAGGTGGCCGATGATGTGCTCACCAAGGTGGCCTTTGATTAGGGACGCATGAGCGTGTTCGGCTAGATTAGATTCTGCGAACGCTTTAAACGCACGGGAGAATGTGGCTTCCGACGGTAGCGGTTTATAAGCCTCAAAGCCGCATATGCGTTGAAGCATTCGGTCAACGCTAAGCCGATCAATTAAGGCCCGCGTTGTGCCTAGATTCAGCAGTGCTTTGGCGACAAAGGCGCAAGCGATGGCAAGACGATCTTTTGTTGGCCGTCCATTGGCCTGTCCTGTGTAGGGCAAATGCTGGTCTAGCTGAATCCATTCAAGGATATGAATTAACTTCTCCAACTTGGGTGAAGTGCTATTGAACTCGGCACACAGAGATGGAAATAAATGGGTTTGAATTTGCGTCCAGCGTTGAGACAAGTAGGATGTTGAGGTAGTATGCATGAGGTGGGTGCGATAATGGTTTGGTGATTATTATCATGCCAGAAATGGCCACCCACCACCATTTTCTTGCAAGTTCTCAGACTAAGAAAAGTGCTCGTTTGGGGACTTTTGCAAGTGGCTCTACTGTCTAGCAAACTCTGGGAAGTCCAGTCATCAAGATAGGTCGCAATGACGAGTAGTACATTGTGGAAATGTTCAGCGAACTTACTGGAGTTTACTGGACTCTCCAAAACTCTAAAATCCTTAGTGAAGTTTCTGTAAATAGTGGTATGGATCCAGTTTCTATTATTTTTTGACCACTGAAAGAGATACATAAATCTTGTTTAGTGGCTTTTATACAGCTTACACCTATGTTATTCGTATTATAGGGTCGATTCTTAAAACAATTTTTTATGAAATAAGTGCATCAACCAATTCTACAAATCCTAAGCCGCCAGCACTTTGAGTAATATAGTTGGGTTTATGGGCCAATATCGGAAGGAATTTGGCTATATTTGCAACACCAATCGATAAAGGAATAGCTTGAAACATAGCCTCATCGTTGGTTGAATCGCCGATGAAGGCTGTTTCTTCAAGTGAGATATTATGTGATGTAAGCCACGCTAGAGCGCCAGTTGCTTTGTTGTAATCCCCAATCCAGGTATTAATGTGAATTGAGCTTAACTTAGCGTTCACGCCTTTCTCTTTTAACCATTGGGTTGCTGATTTTGCATGTGAAAAGTCCACTTTAACTGCTTGACCTATATCCAGTGCCACATCGGTAATACGATAACTTTGATCTTGGGTAAAGCTGATATCTGGATAGAGCGTATTTAATTCCTTGATAAGCAGCTTTAACTTTTCAAGATCTTCTTGTACTTGGTGAGGTTCTTTTAAATAAGTAAGCAAAGAATGACCACGATCTCCTTGCTCCATAAAGAAAGCGCCATTTTCACCTATGATGTATTTGATTGGTAAGGTTTTTAATAAGCAATCACACCATCCTGCGCTGGCTCCAGTAACGGGCACCACAACTATGTTGGCTTCTTTTAATTTATGTAAAGATTGAATCGTTTGGAGTGGAATTTCACCATTAAATGTCAGTGTGTCATCTACATCGGTAAATAATACTTTGATTTTATTAGTAAGATTTTTGGGTAAGTTTATCGGGTTATTCATTAGTATTTTAATCTTCTAGAGTTAAGTAAATAGGCTGGTGATCTGAAGCCATAGTTGAGGTATTTACTTCAAAATTTTTGATTTTGTCATGTAAGCTTGCAGAGCAAAGAAAGTAGTCTCGGACATGAGGGCCTTCAGGCCAAAGATCCGTATCAAATAGACCACAAGTTGGCTGCCGAATAGAACTGCTTGCGTTGTTTAATGCGATCTCAGCACTGTCTAGCCAAGCCATGTCCTGGGTCATTTTTATGTACTTGGCACTGTTTAAAGCAATATTAAGGTCTCCACATAATAAAATGTGTTGGCCTTTTTGAGCGGTGTTATAGGCGTCATTATCGGTTGAAATTGAAGGCGTCATTGATGAATCTGTGTGGCTTCGTATTTGCTCTCGCAGTTGAGTTACGCACTCAATTTGCTGTTCGGATTCTAATTCAGAGTGATAGGCAAGATGTGTATTCATTAAAGTAATATTTGTGTCCTTGTAGTGAATCACTGTTTCTACCATCGTTCTAGGTATTTGGATCGACGGAGACACACAAGGGGTTGGTAGCTGATGAATACGCTGGTCTAAGAGTTTGCCATGTTTAACTAAGGTTAAATTTCCAAACTCCTGGCTTTTGCCATTCTCCAATGGGCGACTAAACCCTGGCGCCCAAGCACTGTGGTAATTAGGAAAACTTTCTTCAATCAGACATTTTTGATCATCATTATTATACGGCAACATATGCCGAGAAACCTCTTGTAAACAGATTACATCTAAGTCTCCAAAGGCTTGAATGTCCTTGATGATTCTAGTGATATCAAAGATATGATCACAACCTTTAGCTGATTGTATATTCCAGCTTAAGAAACGCATTATTTGATTCCTGCATGCATAAATGACTGAATGAATTGACGTTGGAAAATAATGAAAATTAGTAAGAGCGGCGCAATGGAAATCAATGTACCTGCACAAATAATGGCCCAATCAACACCGGACTCAGGAGCTCCAAAAATAGACAAACCAACAGTGAGCGGACGACTATTTTCTGTATTGGTGACGATTAATGGCCATAAAAAATTGTTCCAATGTGTGCTGATGGAGACCAACGCGTAAGCCACGTAAGTTGGCTTGGCAAGCGGCACATAGACTTTCCAAATAATTTGTAAAAGGTTACAACCTTCTAATTTTGCGGCGTTTTCTAAATCAATAGGCACTGTTTTAAAGCTTTGGCGTAATAAGAAAATACCAAAAGCGCTGGCAATGTACGGAATAGCCACGGCTAAATATGTATCAATGACATGGAGTTGAGCTAGAGTTTGATAGTTCTCCACAATGAGTATTTCTGGTGTCACCATCAATTGCATAATAATTAAGCTGAAAACAAATGCTCGACCGCGAAATTTAATGCGAGCTAATGCATAAGCGGCCAAGGTACATACGATTAACTGACCTGCCAATGTCAAAATACTGATAACAAACGTGTTAAACATGTAGCGTACAAAAGGGGCTTGAGACCACGCTTTCTCAAAGTTACTCAACTCCAATGGGGCAAATAGGGAAAAATGAGTTGTATATTCAGCACTATGGAAAGCAGCCCAAAAAGCATAAAGCAAAGGAAAAATCCAAAGTAATGCCAATATCCAAGCGATACTAGAAGATAAAAAAGTCAGTATTTTATTCATTATCAATCTCTATAGCCTGCCAGTTAGTAATGGATGCGACGTTCTATCACGCCAAATTGTACGAGTGCCATAACAATTAATATGAGAAGTAAAATCACTGTTAATGCCGATGCATAAGCTGTATCGAAGAAAGAAAATGAGTTTTCGTAAATGTAATACAGTAAAAGATTTGTCGCATTGTTCGGACCACCTTTGGTGAGAATGAACAAATGGTCAATGAGCTTAAATGAGTTCAGCAAGGCGTTAACAAACACAAATAAAGTGGTCGGCATTAGCAAAGGAAAAGTAATACGTCTAAAAATATATAGACTGGAAGCATTTTCTGTTTTTGCAGCCTTATATAAGTCGGGTGAAATGGTTTGTAGGGCCGCAAGATAGAAAATCATAAAAAAGCCCGCCTCCTTCCAGATTGTCATGGTCATTAAGCTATATAGCGCCGTATCGGGGTTGCCTAGCCAGTTGACACCAGAAAGACCAAACCAGCTCAAAATAGCATTAAATAAACCGATTTCCGGGCTATAAAATAGCAACCAAATATTAGCGACTGAAATCATAGGCAACATAGTGGGAGTGAAAAAAGAAAGGCGCATAAAGCCTGTTCCAGCGATTTTGCCATTGACCCAAAGTGCCATCATTAAGGCGAAGAAGATGGATGCTGGTACTGTAATCAAAGCATACAAAGCGCTGTTCTTAAGTACTTGCCAAAAAACAGGATCATCAAGCAAGCGGGCATAGTTTTCGCTGCTGGCTTGATTCCCCATTTGTACACCAAAGCCAAACATGCTGCGCCAAATGGTGTTTCCTATGGGTAGATAGGTAAAGGCAACTAAAAGAATGAGTGCTGGCGCTAAGAGAAGCCAAGCTTGGGCTTTATAGGTTTTAAACATAAATAATCTCAATGAGGGGCTATTGCTAGCCCCTTTATTAATCATGAAATTTAACGGTAGCGTGACAAGATCTGATCGGCTTGTTTTTGGGCAGCTGTTAACGCTTGTTTCGCGCCTTGCTGACCATTTAGCACAGATTGAATCGCATCATCTAATAGCTTTCTTACACGACCAGATTGGTGTGTAGATAGCTCGGCCGTTGCATATTTCAATTGATCTCGAGCAACAGCTGCTGGTGGGAAGGACTCAACATAGTTGGCGAGTTCCTTGGTTTTATAAGCCTCAGGACTAACACCCATGTAGCCAGTTTCTATACTCCATTTAGCCGCTTGCTGTGGTGAGGTCATAAATTTAACCAGTTTAAGAGCAGCTTGCTTTTCTTCTGTTGTGGCATTTTTGAACAAGTAGAAATTACCACCGCCCGTTGGTGAACCACGCTCTACATCAGCAGGTAACATAGCAACGCCAAAGTCAAAGTTTGCTGCATTTTTTACTGCCGTTAAATTACCGGTTGAATGCCACATGATGGCGGTTTTTTCTTCTAAAAAGTTCTGACGTAAAGTGCCCCATTCAATCATTCCTTTCGGCATGATTTGATACTTGTCGCCTAAGTCTTTCCAGAACTCTAGTGCTGCAATGGCTTTAGGGTCATCGAAATAGGTTTTATTGCCAGCTTGGTTCATTAGCTTATGACCTTTTTCTTTAGTCAATGCGCCAAACATCCAATATGGATAGCCAGTAGATGGGATCATAGCTCCCCATTGCGTAACATTTCCATTACTGTCTTTCTTGGTCAATTTTTTACCCATTTCAACTAATTCTTGCCAGTTGCTAGGGGCTTTTTCTGGATCAAGACCCGCTGCACGGAACATATCTTTGTTGTAGTACATTACAATCGTGGAACGCTGGAAAGGAATGCCATAGGTTTTGCCATCTACAATGCCATTTTCCATTAATGCTGGGTGGAAGCTTTGTAGCCACTGGCGTTCATCAGGTGTTGAGATAACATCGTCAAAAGGAGTAATCGCGCCTAGGTCCATCAGTTCATGGACGTCGATTGAAAACATCACGGATAATTGAGCCGGTTGGCCACTGTTTAATGCTGCCAAAGCTTTTACTCGGGCGTCATTATAGTTACCTGCGTAAATGGCTTTCACATCAATATCAGGGTTCTCTTGTTCAAAATCTTCAACAATAGAATCAACGACTTTAGTTAGCGCGCCGCCAACGGATACAGGGTAGTACATGGTTAACTCTGTTTTAGCTTGTACTAGAGCCGAAAAGCTAAGCCCTATTGCTCCTAATGTAAGAAGTTTTTTCATGTTTATACGCATTGCAGTAGCTCCTTTCAGGTTAATTTTTAGATGCTATGGATTGGTAATTCTCTTGCCAGTGGATTTGGAAAACAGATGTTGTTCTTGTTCAGACCAGTTGATGGTTAAGTCACTTCCTTCCGTAAGTTGATGTTTACCCATTAGGGACAGTTGAATGTCTTTTGCTCCGTGAAAAGGACCGTCTATAATGTCCACATTAATAACGGTGGCAGCGCCTTGGTAATCACAGCTGTTGATCTTGGTTTTGTGCCCTACATTCTGTACTTCAATGTGTTCAGGCCTTACACCAATAATGTACTCATGGCTGGGAATAAGATTCATTGGTGGATGACCGATAAAGCTGGCAACAAAGGTTGATTCAGGTGTTTGATAAAAACTTTCTGGTGAACCTTGTTGCTCTACTTTTCCTTGGTTGAGTAAGATGATTTTGTCCGCCATGCTCATCGCTTCAATTTGATCATGGGTGACATACACAACAGTCAAACCCAAAGACTTTTGTAATTGGCGTAATTCATTGCGCATTTCATTGCGTAGTTTGGTGTCAAGATTTGAAAGTGGCTCATCCATAAGACAAAGAGGTGCTTGAGAAGCAATGCTTCTAGCTAACGCAACACGTTGACATTGACCACCTGATAATTGGCTAGGTTTTTTGTTGATATGCTCTTCTAAACTGACCAATTCGATTGCGTGTTGTAATCTTTTAATCTGCTCTTGCTTGTCGACTCGGCGCGCCTTTAAGCCAAATAGAATATTTTCTTTGACAGACAAATGGGGGAATAGGGCATAAGACTGAAACACCATAGACAGCTCACGCTTTCCTGGTGGAAGGTGCGTGATATCATTGCTTCCAAGATGAATCCGACCTCGAGTTGGTGTCTCAAGACCAGCAATCATATTGAGCGTGGTGGATTTTCCGCAACCACTTGGCCCTAATAAAGAAATGAATTCCCCTTGCTCAATCGAGAAGCTGATATCGTTCACTACGCAATGGTGAGAATAATCTTTGCTCAAATTAGAAATACTTAAAAAACTCATAATTGCCTCAAAGGTTGATCGCTGCTCGCTTCGACTTTTACATCTAGTTGCTGACAAAGCAGGTCTAATTCAGTGGAGATCTGGTTGGTAAAAAACATATCTATGTTTCTTAAGTGGCCACTCTTGACCGGAGCGCTGCGCTGGAACTTCTGATGGTCTGCCACTAAAATGCGTTGTTCGCAGTTTTCCAGAATGGCTTGCGAAAGATGGGATTCCTCAGTAGAAAAGTCGAGCAAGTCCCCTGCACTTGAAATGCCTCCAACACCACATATTCCATAATTGACCTGAAACTTTCTGAAATAGTGAGTGGCGTCTTCACCTACAACGTCTTGATCCGTTGTTCTTATACGACCTGCGACCATATGGGTCTGGATATTTGGGTTTTCACATAAGGCTATGGCTGCATTTAAGTTGTTGGTTATGACCGTGAGCCCTGGATGATGGATGAGATGACGAGCAATTTGTTCAGGTGTAGTGCCTATACCTAAAAAAATGCTGCAACCTTCTGGCAAGTAACGAACTAGGTTTCTTGCTATTTCTTTCTTTTCTTCAAGATGAATGATTTGTCGATTTGAGAAAGATAAATTATGGCTTTGGACGGGTAGACAGATACCGCCATGAACACGTTTTACCAAAGCCAATTCGCTGAGAATATTTAATTCTTTACGAATGGTCTGGACAGACACATCAAAGTGTTCAGTAAGCACAGCACTGGAAACTTTGCCTCCATGATTTTTTAGTAAATCAAGAATGTCATTCTGTCTTTTAGATATGCCGCTTATCATTCGAAACCTTTTCTGTATATTTTTCTGTCGAACGAAATTCTATCTGTTTCGTATGAAGGTTTGATGAATGGTTTTTGACAGTTTTGTTAATGGTTAATACGGGAGACCGATTAAGACGTAGCGATAAGAGTTGAAATTTGGAGACCATTTGGAAATTGGCGTCACTAATGACCATAGATAAAATTATTCTTAATGATGATTTTTCAAAAGGCTGATAAATCGTCCTCTTCTTAATGGTATATCAGCTAAAAATGACTTACTTAAAAGCAATAGAGTTAATGAATTTCATGAGGTCAGAAACATTTTTCGAAGTAGAGCGTTTTATTAATAACTGCCTTGGTTTTATGAGTTTTTCACGTTATTTCTGGATGTGTTTCACATTTTCATTGTGGGATATATGAATACTAGACGGAATCATTATGTTGAAAAAAGTATTGATATCGACGATGGCGAGGAAAGCTTAATTTTGTTATTAGTGAATCTAAAGGCTCTGCCGTTGCTGTGTTGAAAAGCGGTAACCAGATTTCCAGCTGACAACTATGCAACTATGCAACTATGCAACTATGCAACTATGCAACTATATTAGGCACCATTGAGGCATTGGGAATGATAGAAATTACTTAAAGGATTCATCTATTGAATTTGGAGGTATTTGATGACTACGACAAATGGAATTTATAGATGAAAAAAGCCTGCACAAGCATTAGTCGATAAGCCAGTAGAATCGATTATTTTTACTAAATAAGGAATAGATAAGGTAAGTGAGTTCTGGGTAAAACCTGTCATAATGTAATGGTTTAAATGAGTGGTATGTCTATCTGATAAGCTGCACTAGGGAACATGGGATCAAGCCGCGCAACTCGACTTGATCCCATGTTCCCTAGCAATTCGGATAATCTCCCTTTTTTAAACTAGGTTTTAACGTTAAAAGGTGTCTAGTAAGGTATGAAAAGTCCAGTGGACTCTCTCTTTTATATTAGTGGTCTCAACAACAAATCTTGGCACATAGATGCCGATTGTGGGGGAGTCTACCCCATGCTCCCTAAGCTCAGAAAAAATATACTGGTTATTTGAAGTAGGTGGTCAAAATCGTGACCAATAAATAATAAAAAATCTCATAAATTTAATGTTATTAAGATTTATAAATATTGTTATATGAAATAATAAAAAATATATATTGTTGTTTTATATGGATTTATTTATTTTTGTGTATAGTTAATGATACAAAGTAAAATAAAGTAAATTATAAAAATCGGGCTCATAACCCGAAGATCCTGCTCCCGCAACCAACTAATCGAATGAAATTGTCAGTGATTCTTGAAAGAATTAATTTGTCGCGGGATGGAGCAGTCTGGTAGCTCGTCGGGCTCATAACCCGAAGGTCGTAGGTTCGAATCCTGCTCCCGCAACCATACAAGTTAATTTGGTCACAACAGTTCAACGTAAAAAAGATAAAAATCTAAACTATATCAATAGCTTAGTATGTCGCGGGATGGAGCAGTCTGGTAGCTCGTCGGGCTCATAACCCGAAGGTCGTAGGTTCGAATCCTGCTCCCGCAACCATTTAAAGAAATTTTAGATGGCATGTCGTAGGTTCACTTTTAAATACAGAAAGGTGCTCCCTCAACCATTTCTTATTTATATTCCAATCCAAACTGAAAAACTCTCTGATCAAAATTATTATTTATTTTGAATTGCTTATTTATTGTCTTTACTGCTTCTTTGGTTCTCTACTTTTTGCTTGAAAAAGCTCATGTGGTATGGACCCTCTTTTGTAGACAGTATTAAATTCGAAAATCCTCATGAAGCCTTTGCCAATGAGCTCTTAGCTGTTGTTTGTGCTCTTCATTCATTGGTAGGTCTTTCAACACGTTTGGCCAAAGGCTTCTCGCTTTTTCTATCGCATCGTCCAAATGCGGCTTGATCGCTCGCCATGGAATATCTGATTTAGTTGCCCAATGTTCAAAGTGTTTATATGAGACATCGTACCAAGCCTTCGTCTTTGCGAAATTAAGGGCAAAGTGTTGTTCGTTTTCAATATAAACACTGGTGGTGACTATGTCGTAAGCAGGCGAGAGTCTGGGTGTGAGTTGGTCTGCATACAGTAAACTCCAGTTTTTCAAATGGGCGTCGCCGTTTGCTAATAGGATGTTGGCGAGTAAACGACGGGCAAGTTGTTGGGCGTCATTTAAACCATCACCAGAAAACTGATACAGGATTTTTGCTATTTGTTCATAGTTGCCTGAACTGTATTTTTCATGTGGGTGCTTCACAAGAACTTGAGCAAAGTCTTCCATATGAATGCGTTGATCGTCATGTCGGTCAAATCGCTTTATGGCGAAGGCCAATTTTTCATCAGGAAGATTGATTTGAGGAAGGTTGTCTAACTGGTCTATCTCGACCAATTTTATTTCAGGAATATCTACGCCAATGAGAGAGGCGAGAGTCATGGCTGTGAATTCATTAGCAGGCACTTCCTTGTGTTTAGTTGAAGGTGTTTTCACAATCCAATCGCCAAGCACATTGTCTTTCGATAAGTTGTATCGACCGTCTTTTTCCTTCATAGAAAACTTCATCTGAACACCAGCCAAAGAGAACTTGTTTTCTTGTCTAAGTTTGTCAAATTTAACTGCTTTTACTTGGCCATGAGATGAGAATAAATGGACAGGCACATCTTCAGGCTCCATCGGTTCCGCGACTAATGCGCCCGGCAAATCCATACCCAGATAAGACAAAATATGGAACTCATTATCAACATGAGTTTTGAGCCCTTGAGCGATCAGTTCTCGCAATGAACCTTCAGGCAATAGATTGGACAAAATAGGATGCAGACGTTGGTTTGTAGCCCATGGCTCAGATAGCATTTTATTGGCACGTGGAAAATTTGGATGGGTGGTTAAGCTGAAAGTAGGGCGTGCTATATTAGATTGATAGCTTTCAGCAAAATGTAGAACATTACGTCCATTTTTTGCCCCTGCCAAATACCCCACTAGATGGCCATGCAAAGTTAACTTAAGAACATTAATTTCCGTTGTCATCTTCGTCTCCATCTTTGTCTTCTAATAATCCTTTCCATGGATCATCCGATAGTTGTCTTTGTTCATCAGAGTGATCAGGTTGTTTGTGCGGTAAAGATGTGTCGTTACCATCACTTTCAAGAACAGCTAAGACAGCATTCAGCTTTTCTTTTGGAATTAGCATGACGTCGCTATTTAGACCTTTGGCAATCAGTTCAAGAGTATCAAGTCTTGGGTTGCCTTTTGCTTCAAGCCGTTGGTACTGCTGCCTAGAAATGCCAATACGCATAGGCATTTCATTCTGCTTTAGTTTAAGCGCTAAACGGCGGTGTTTGATTTGCTGTAGTAGATTCATCATAAGGAAACTAATAAGTTGCTTTTTAATTTATAGAAACATATTAGTTGCTATTTTTATGTAAGGCAACTTAAGAGTTTCTTTTTTAGGCTAAATGATTAGTGTAAGCAGCGTAGAGATAGCCGTTGATAATTTAAATAGCCTATCCAATCAAATCATAGTGTGATTTGAATGTTGTGGATAATCTCATCACCACCTTTATGAAGACTAAGTTAGTGAAAGTCGCTATAAGGGAAAATTGAGCGTGAATAGAGTGCTGGTATCGAGCAAATTATTTTATGAATTGGTCTACAAAATAATACGTTATAGGTTATTTTTTGTAGACCTTTTATAGAGCTGAGAAGACTTTAATTCCACGAAAATTCAATTTTACTACAAATCAAAGTAACAAAAATGTCCAAAAATATGCTTTGATTCAAAGCAATTGAAATCATGCATTTATGGGTGTTTTTGCCTTTTAAGGCATGGACTATTTTGAAATGCTTTGATTCGAAGGGTAGAGGTCATGAGCCAAGATGGGATCAAAATGGGCCAAAATCCTATTAAATAGAGCTTTCTTGCTTAAAGTTACTTTGATTCAAAGGGTAGGCATTTACTAAGACATTGAATACGTTATATAAAGTCGTTGCGCACCATATAAGGGAATATTCATCACAACCTTGAAATGGTAGAGGTCAAGTCTAGGAAGTTCAATAGTTTAAAATATGAAAGGTCTAGTTTAATTTTCTACAATTATTTTACCTATTTATAACATCAGTCGCGATATGGATGGGGCAAATTGCGTATTCAAGGCCAATGCGGCTGCGCCAGCTGCAATAGACCATTTACCTGCTCTGCCTCGGAGTACGATAACGTCTTTCGTAGATCCTATTCTTAGTGGGTATGGCTTAGCTTCTTCCATCAATAGATTGAGTAGTTCATCAGGAATGGTTCCTGTGATAATAATTTCGGACGGAGATAAAAGCGCATCCAAAAGTTGTATTGCTTGCCTAAGTCTTAAAGCGGCTGAAGCAATCCAATCCATTAATTCAGGAGAGCGAATGGTTATTAAATTTTGAATAATTTCATAACTTTTTGACTCATCTGGAGACAGGGCTAACTCTCGGCATAATGAGTTATAAGATAGGTATTGCTCTAAGCATCCTAATCGACCACAGTGGCACTTTTTCCCAAATGGATCGACTTGAATATGGCCAATTTCTCCAATATTGCCATAAGCACCTTGATAAATTGTGCCTTCAATAATTAAAGCCGCACCCAGACCCGCACCAAAATGAAGCGTTGCAAAGTCAGCCTGATTGCCATTACCGCGATGTAATTCTTCTCCTATTGCTGCTGCATTGGCGTCATTACTTAATGCCACTGGTAGAGCTAACGTTTCCTTTAAATAAGTCAAAGAGTCAGTAGAGCCTAGGCTACTAAAACCAGTAGGGTCAGGTAGGTGGGTTTCGGTATCGAAAGGTCCTGCAGCAGCGATACCACAGCCTAATATATTGGAAGCGAAATCTTTGGTCTCTTGCCTACCAATTGAAATTCCTTGAACGATAACTTGATGAATATGCTCAATATTTTGTTCTGGTAAAGATAATATTAAGCTCCATCTGATCTCTCCAAATACATCCGTTAGGACAAAATTAACCCAAGTGCGGTCAACCTGAACACCAAAAAAGTGTGCTGCGTTACGTCTCATCGAAACATTTACCCCTGGATGGCCACGACCAACCGCAACACCGGAGCGTAGTTCAACCATTCCTAGTTCATCTAATTTTCCGACAATGTTCTGTACTGTCTGGCGGGAAAGAGAGGTAGATCTTGCTATATCAGCTCGTGATATAGGGCCTTGGTTACGAATGAGATCTAGAACAACTGCGCTATTGTGATCTTTCGCTTTAATTAAGTTTGTCCCTGACATTCTTAGAGCATTTGTTTTGTTCTCAGATTTCATATTTCATTCCAGATTCGAAAAACGCCCTAATTTGTATCAAAAATCGTCTAAATGCACCTATTTGAACTCCATATAATATAGGATTTATTTTTTAAATCAATTTGACAAAAAAAAAGAAGTGCGTCATCTTTGTATTTCCTAAACACGGTGAAGGGGAACAAAATGATAATTAAAAAGTTACTACCCATGTCAATGTTAGCGCTTGCAACATCAATGGCATTTGCGGATACAAAACTTAATGCACTGTTCATGAGTCAAGCGGCGTACAGCGAAGCTGACATAAAAGCAATGACGGCTGAGTTTGAAGAAAACAATCCTAGTATTTCAGTTGCGTTGGAATTTGTTCCTTATGAAGCGTTACATGACAAGATCATAACGTCTGCAGCGGCTGGAACAAATGGTTATGACATTGTTCTTTACGATGTTGTTTGGCCTGCGGAATTTGCTGAAGGCGGCTTCTTAACAGACGTAACAGATCGTGTGCCAAAAGAATTGGGGAATCAAATTTTTGATGGTGCATGGACGACCGTTACCTACAACAGCCGTATTTTTGGAATGCCTTGGATTCTTGATACGAAATATCTATTCTTTAACCGAGAAATGCTCTCTCAAGCAGGAATAGAAACACCGCCTTCAACCTGGGCTGAAGTCATGGAGCAATCCCAAATTCTTAAAGACAAAGGGGTTGTTAAATATCCTTTGGTGTGGAGTTGGTCGCAATCGGAAGCAATGATCTGTGATTACACTACATTAGTTGCCGCACATGGTGGCAGCTTCTTTGAAGAGGGTAAGCCAGCCTTTGATAAAGACGGGGCTCTTGCTGCTATTGATTATATGGCAACGTCATTGAAAGATGGACTTACAAACCCTGCCTCAACTGAATATTTTGAAGAAGATGTCAGACGCGTATTTTCCAATGGCGAAGCAGCTTTTGCTTTGAATTGGACTTATATGAATGCGTTGGTGAATGATCCGAGTGAAAGTAAAGTTGCAGGTAAGATTGGTGTGATACCCGCTCCGGGTGTGAAAGGCGTTTCTGAAGCTTCCGCTGTCAATGGGTCCATGGGCTTAGGCATACCATCAAACAGTGCGCATAAAGATGAAGCTTGGGCGTTAATCTCGTATTTGACTGATAAAAAGGTACAAGAAAATTACGCGAAGTTGAGCCTTCCAGTATGGAAAGAATCTTATAGCATTAAATCTGTCACTGAAGGTCAGGAAGAATTGGTTTCTGCTGCGAGCAAAGCTATTGCGGTTATGTCACCACGACCAGTTGTGCCAGCCTACACTGAAGTATCCAACATACTGCAAAAGCATTTACACAGCATATTGTTAGGTGAGGAATCTTCAGAAGACGCGTTAGCGGATGCCGTGAAACGTGTATCACGAATTCGTTAAAGCCAAAAATCATGCATCGGAAGAGTGAGTTATTATGGTAATAAACAAAAGACTAGAGAAATGGGCATTATTGAGTCCTGCTCTAGTGGTACTTGGGTTCGTTACTCTCGTGCCGTTCGTTCAAACTTTGTGGCTCAGCTTTACCGATGCACGTATTACTGCTATCTCCAAGCCGGTCAATTGGATCGGTTTGGAGAACTATATTTATGCGATAACCGATCCTGATTTTATCGAAGCTCTCGGGCGTACCATTTATTTCACTCTGACATCAGTCGGTATCGAAGGTGTTTTAGGTGTTGCAGTGGCGCTATTGCTGAATCAAAAATTTCCAGGACGTAACGTGTTACGGTTTTTAATTATATTACCGTGGGCTGTACCGACAATTGTAAACGCAATAATGTGGCGCTTAATTTATCATCCTGAATATGGGGCATTAAACTCCTTTCTATGGCAAATGGGTATTATTCCTGACTATCAAAGTTGGTTAGGTACACCAGGACGCGCATTGAATATGATTATTTTTGCGGATATTTGGAAAAACTTTCCACTAGTCGTTTATATCTCTCTTGCAGCTTTACAAACTGTTCCTATGGACTTGCTTCAAGCGTCACGAATTGAAGGTGCCGGTGCTTGGAGACGATTTCGAACGATCACATTACCTTGGATCATGGGGCCACTATTGGTTGTGTTAGTACTGAGGACCATTGAAGCCTTCAGAGTATTCGATATTGTTTACGTTATGACCCGTGGTGGGCCATCTGATAGTACCAAAACTGCCAGTTTCTTTGTCTATCAAGAATATTTTAGTTATCTGAGGTCTGGCAGTGGTGCTTCTTACGCGGTGCTTTTAGCGGCCATCAGTACTGTGTTAATTTCAATCTACTATATCGGCGCACGTCGTCAAGCGCAGGGATAAGAGTATGAAAAACACCAACTTAAAGTTATTTGGATTGATAAGTGCCTCTTTAATCTTGGCAGTTTTCACGCTATCTCCGCTGATTTGGCTAATCATAATGAGCGTTTCAAGTGCCGCTGAGCTAACAGCTAAACCTCTTGTTTGGTGGCCAAATGCGATAGATTTTTCACGCTATAGTGATCTCTTAAATATGGAGTCAGGTAGTGGTGAACGGTTTCTCATGGCTCTAAGGAATAGTCTTATTACAGCAATAACAGCTACTTTAATGGCTTTAATAATATCGATACCCGCTGCATTTTCTTTTTCTCGTCGGGGTGCTTCTCTTGTGTTGTTGTTTGGTTTTTTGACCACAATTATGATGCCTCCAATCACGTATATATTGCCTCTATATAACATTTTCGGATCGCTTAGCCTCTTAAACAGTTCGACGGCGTTAGCCATTGTTTATTGCGCAATGTTGCTGCCATTTGCAACCTGGTTGATGAAAAGTAACTTTGATGCAATACCCGCCGAGTTAGATCAAGCATCTATGGTGGAGGGGGCAAGCACATTTTATACATTGCGCCGGGTCATATTACCTTTGGCATTACCGGCTATTGCAGCGACTTTCATGTTGTCCTTTTTAGCAGCATGGGATGAGTTTTTCTACGCATTAATTTTCACCAGTGATTTATCAACTAAAACGCTACCTGTTGCCATCGCTGATTTTACGGCAGGTCGAGTGACAGATTATGGCGTTATTGCAGCAGTAGGGGTTTTAGCTTCATTGCCTCCAGCCATTGTTGCAATGTGTTTTCAACGTTTCATTGTGTCTGGCCTGACGGCAGGCAGTGTTAAAGGATAATTAGAATGACTCAAATAACTAATACGAAGACATCAGATCAACATCAAACGCCCATTCTAACAGTGAGTAATCTCACCAAAAGTTACGATAAAACGCTCGTTTTAAAAGATATTAGTTTAAAAATGCCAAAGGGGGAGTTTCTTGTGCTAGTTGGACCCTCTGGCTGTGGCAAGTCTACTTTGCTGAGTTGTATCGGCGGACTAACTGAAATATCCTCAGGTAGTCTGGCTATAGCCGGACGAGATGTGGCCAATTTACCTCCGGCAAAACGCGATATCGCAATGGTGTTTCAGTCGTATGCACTCTTTCCAAATTTAACCGTTTCAAACAACATTGCTTATGGGTTAGATGTGCGTGGTGTTGACAGTAAAGCCCGTGAAGCTTCTATTCTTCGGGTTGCTGAAATGTTAAATATTGTCCATTTGCTGGATCGTAAGCCGTCGCAATTATCGGGAGGGCAGCGTCAAAGGGTGGCTATGGGAAGAGCCTTAGTGCGGGAACCGCAATTATTTCTCTTTGATGAGCCACTGTCGAACTTGGATGCAAAGTTACGCTTTTCAATGCGAACGGAAATTAAGCGATTACACCAACGTTTAAATGCCTCGATCATTTATGTCACCCATGACCAAATAGAAGCAATGACGCTGGCCACACGAATTGTGGTGATGCGTAGCGGTATTATTCAACAAATTGGCTCGCCTCGAGAGATATATAATTACCCTGCAAATGCTTTTGTTGCTGATTTTATGGGCGCGCCAGCAATGAATTTAATAGAAGCTCATGTAACGTCGACACCAACAGGGTTGAATATTTGTATCTCTACTCCAGACAATGAACCGGACCTGATATTACTTGATACTTTGCCGCCAGAAACTCTGAAAAATTCGTCTAATCAAAGGGTTGTTTTTGGTATTCGTCCAGAAGCAATCACCGATCGTATGACTGGGAATGGCAAAAACAGTTTTCAATCTTGCCTACTGGATGTCGTCGAACCAACAGGTTCAGACACCTATGCAACACTCAAGTTTAGCCAAGGCGACATGGTTGCACGTCTCCATGGACAGTGTGAAGCCGTTATGGGTGAGCGCATTGATTTGGAATTCGATATGTCACGGGTTTCCTATTTTGACCCAGAAACAGAGGTACGATTGTGAGTATTAGTTTACTTGCAGATATTGGTGGAACCAATACTCGCTTTGTCTTGGCGAAGAATAATAATGATGTGTTATTTGATAGCTACGAAGCCTTTTCCAATACCAGTGCAGAGAGCCCAGAATTACTGATTAAGCTCTATATGAAGCGTCAAGGCATTGATTCCTGCGATCACGTTGTATTGGCATTGGCTGCACCTGTCAATAAAGGAGAAGTCATTCTAACAAATCATAACTGGCGATTTACAGTAAAAAGTATATCAGCTGCATCACTGTCGAATAATGTTTTATTTATTAATGATTTAGAGGCATTGGGGTACGGTTTGTCAGAGTTGGGCGCTGAGCAATTACAATATTTAGCAGGGCCATGTTCTCTTGATAAAAAAGGACCTCGTATAGTGATTGGTGCCGGCACAGGGTTTAATGCTGCCATAGTCACGCAACTGGAAAATGGTGAACACTTTGTAAAAGCAATGGAAGTGGGGCACATGACCCTTACAGTAGAGACGCAAGATGAGTTTGATCTGTGGCAATATCTGGCGAAAGGGCGTGGACGCGCATCGGTTGAGCGTGCCATTTCAGGACGCGGTATCGAGCAAATCTATCAATGGTTTTGTCAAAAAAACTTAACTCCTGCCGTTCATATAAATGCACGCGATATTTCTATGGCCGCATTAAATCAGTCTGATTTGATGGCTGAGAAAACGATGCAAACGATAGCCAATATTTTTGCTCGCACGATAGGTGATCTCGTTTTAGCTTTTTTACCGACTGGCGGAATATTTTTATCTGGCAGCGTAACTCGTGCAATGATGCCTTGGTTACGACGTACCAGTTTTTTCGATACTTTTGTTGCCAAAGGCAGGCAATACGATTTGATGCACCAGTTTCCAATTTATATTCTAAATGATGATCAAGCGGCTTTGCATGGATGTAGAATCGCAGCAAAACAGCACTCACTCCGCTTACACGGATTGTAGTGTTGTTTGGAGGAGATTAAAGCCACTGAAGTTGAGCTATAACACAGGTTTTCAGTTTTTTTAAACAAACACGGGCCAAGCACAACAGTGAAGAATTTTATATCACGCTTTCAGAGAGTTATTTATGCGTATAGTTATTTTAAAGGATGATCTGGCGGTCGCGGAATTTGGTGCAAACTATATTATTGAGGCTATTAATAAAAAGCCAAATACAGTACTAGGGTTGGCTACCGGTTCAACACCCATCAAACTTTACGAAAAAATGATGTTTGCTAACCAAAAAAAAAGAGTGTGTTTTAAAAAGGTCACTACATTTAATCTTGATGAATATCTAGGGCTTGCGGTTGGACATCCTCAAAGTTATCGCTATTTTATGGATCATCATTTTTTTAATCATATTGATATCGCTAAAGAGAATACTTTCGTACCCAATGGTGCTTCTGATGACCCGATATCTGATTGCTCCCACTATGAAAGGAACCTAAGAGAAAAAGGAGGTGTTGATTTACAGCTCTTAGGAATAGGAAGTAACGGTCACATTGGATTCAATGAACCAGGTTCGAGTCTGGCGAGTAGAACACGTATTACAGTGTTGTCAAAAGAGACTATTTCAGCGAACAAACGTTTTTTTTCTCTAGGTGAAAGTCAGCCCCATTTGTCGATTACGATGGGAATAGGAACGATACTAGAATCCCGTGAAATTATGCTGATTGCTACAGGAAAAAATAAAGCTGAAGCCATTAAGAATACGATCGAAGGGCCGGTAAGTTCAAGTTGTCCCGCTTCAATATTACAAATGCACCCTTACGCTACAATAGTCATGGATGAAGAGGCCGCTAAAAGCTTAAGGGATATTGAGTTTTATAAATATACAGAATTAGAAAGTCAAAAATTCATGTTGAGTCAATATAAATAGTATTTTGATTTTTATATAAAACTGATGATTTTAAAATCTAATATAATGAAAAACCAAAAGATTATAGTCGAATAAAGATAGATTATTTAAAGAAAGGTTGTTGATCTTTTTGATGTCAAAGTACTTTATTTCGATATTGTTAATTGTAGATACCTAAGTGATAATTAATTATCACTTAGGTATCTTTTCTATTTCTTATACTCCAATAATTTGTAATAACATGCGTACACCAGTAATAAAAAGAACAATACCGAATGCTTTTTTCAACTGGGCGGAATTTAGGGAACATGCGATCAAGTCGAGCTGCGCGCCTTAACATTCTGAAAAGCCCAATGGCAGTCAGTAATGTGGCTGGTTTATCACTTTTCTACCACTAAACAAGATAATTGAACCTTGTTTAGGGGGAGTTAAACGGATTAACCCCTTGCAGCTCGGATCATCTGGTCAACTCAAAACACGTTGGCAAGAACAAACAGCATTGCTAGCTTGTTGTCATTTTTAGCTATCCCACGATAAATAGCTTTTCTAAAACCAAACTGACACTTGATGATTC